>Ga0182027_10000611_pt1 | contig 61169 bp, 46 predicted proteins | sample 712E1DmetaG_FD_121300 | JGI IMG/M metagenome (GOLD analysis project Ga0182027, IMG submission 121300) | Permafrost microbial communities from Stordalen Mire, Sweden - 712E1D metaG (Illumina Assembly) | ecosystem: Environmental > Terrestrial > Soil > Wetlands > Permafrost | place: Sweden...
CCTATGAAATCGTACAAGGATTTCAACGACGGCTGGCCGGTGGATTCGTGGCAGGTCACCGAGCCTGATTTGGGCTACCAAGCGGCGTACGTGAGGTTGCTCTCGAAGTTTGTGAACAACTAGCGCGCGCTCCCTTCCCGACGCGACTCCCAAGGCCAAGATGACAAACAAAATCTCGCCGAGGTCGTCTCCCTGCACTCGGGTGGTAATGCACGAAAGTTGCCTCGGTAGATTTGTCGGCGGGCATGGCTGCGGCCGAACTGATGCCAGCTCGTTCGCACAACGACGCCGCGTCCCGGCTCAGGTTGCTTCCTTTTGCGGCTGGTTCTTGCTTCAATGATGAGGATGCAAAGCACTCGACCTCTGCATCATCGACGACAACCTTCACACCCAGGACGGGCACCCTGAGCGCGCCTACGTCGGACGCACGCTAGTCACCAACAACCTCGTCTACGGCAACGGCGGCACCGGCATGCACGCCTTCGCCAGCGCCCACGTCGATTTCATCAACAACACCGCCTACCGGAACAACCACAGCCCGGCCCTCGACGAGGGGCAGATCGTTGGCCAGAGCTCGTCGGACGTGAACATCGTCAACAACGTGATGGTCGCTTTCGACGGCAAGCGGGTCAGCGCCAGCGCGACCGGCGCCACCTACCAGTACAATCTCTACTGGAACAGCAGCGTGGCTCCGGCCATCGGCGCGCACGACCTGGTCGCGGATCCCGGCTTCGTCAACCCGGCGTGCCTCGACTTCCGCCTCGCATCTGGGTCGCCAGCCATCGACAGCGGCTCAATCACGCTAGCGCCGGCCATCGACCTGCTGGGCACGGCCCGGCCGCTGGGCACCGGCTACGATCGCGGCGCATACGAATTCGTAGGTCCGTAGCGAGAGGTCTTCACTGGTAGACGCGGACGTAGTCAATGTCCATGTAGTTAATGCACGGCTAGTTGATGCACGGCCAGAATGCGCTCGGCCCGGGCGGTCTACGACCGCGGCTACGACCTCCGTCTTCACCCAACCGGTGACGGCTTCGTCGCACCAAAGGCCAAGCGCCACGGCTGGGTACGCCCTGATCCCGTACCTTGGCGCTGGATCACAGCTGGCGGCAATCCTTGCGGGGCGGTTCGGCTTCGGCATCTGTGTCTTCGGTCTGGGGATCGCTATCGTGCGGCGGGTCCGGCGCACGAGGTGAGCGATGGATCTTCAGCGCGATTCTGTTTGCAGCGTACCCACCAGAAATTCGTGCACCATCGCGAGATCGTCGAAGGCGAGCCGTCGTTCGAGGTTGTGATCGCGCCGCACCTGACGAACATGCTCGGGGTGCAGCGGCCTATGCACGAAGATGCCGCGTGAACAGAGCCGCGCTTCCGCGCGCGCGGTTCGCATGATTTCGTCCATGAGGGTGCCGAAATCGCTCTCGCTCAGGTACGAGGACACGTCAGCGATGGAGTAGCCGTCGAAGGTGCCGTCGGCGATATCGGCGAGCGCCGCGGCGGCCGGCGCGGTCACGATCGTGATCCGCGTGGTCTTGAGGGCTTCGCGGATGCGCTCGAACGAGCCGGGCAGAAGGTAGATGGGCATCGCGGGTTCGTAGATGTAGCGCGCGAAAAAAACCAACTGCAAAAGGTGACTGTCGCGCGCGAGGTGGTTGCACAGGTACCGGTGCATGAGATCGAAGATGCGCCTGTGCAGCGGTACCTCGGGGGGCACGAAGCGCCAGAAGCCGGGATCGCGCGAGAACATCTCCAAGAACGAGCGGCGGCACAGCGTCTCGCCTACAAAGCGCCAAGCCCGCGTGTTCCACCCATCGAGGAAGTGGCGCTGCTTGGTGATGTCGTCGAACTTGAACAGCCGGTTGATCCAGATCGGCCGTACTATGTGGGAAACGCGCGCGACGTGGACGAGAAAGCGCTCGAGGCTGCCCTGGAAGAGCGCCCCGCGCCGCACGATCTGCGGGCGAGCATCAAAGAAAGCTCCCGCAGCCTTGGAGAGATCGGGGCGCAAGCCTTGGTAGACCTTGAGCCGATCACGCGCGGGCCGCACCCCCAGAAAGCGAAGGTAGGGCTCGTAGCTAAGCGCGCGCATGGCCGCGATCTTGAGTTCGAGCAGATAGTTCTGGGTGGGGTTCACGTCGACCGCCACCACCTCCTGCGGGCGGTCGTGAAGCAGGTTGAGCACACGGCCCCCCCCGGCGGTGATGCAAAACACGCGTTTGCCGGCGCCCAGGTGCAGGGCTTTAAGCTCACTGCGCGAGTCCTCGTTGCACGACGAGTAGCTGATGCGCTGGCTGAATTTCTTCCAGGGAATCGCACCGGGCTCACCTTCAGTCGACTTGCCTCTGGTGTGGCTTCGTCCGGGGAGCGATGAGTGGGTGGCCGACTGGTTGGCGAGATCACGCTGCATGGTCATGCCGGCTGAAGCCTTTCTCATGGGTTCTTGTCGGGACTCTTGCCGGGCTCCGCTTGCATGCCGAATTTCTGCATGCGGCGCAAGAGCTGATAGCGACTAATGCCGAGGAGCCTCGCCGCCTCGGTGCGGACGTTGCCGGCGCGGTTCATTGCCTGACGAATCATGCGCACCTCGACGTCGACCAGGGAATCGACGCCCGTCACGACTTCCAGCGGGCAGGCGGGTGGCAATGGTCCCTTACGGCCGAGTGCGAGCACGCGCTGGGGCAAATGTCTGAGCTCGATGCGCGGCGATTCCGTCAGGATCACGGCGCGCTCGATGATGTTCTTGAGCTCGCGCACATTGCCCGGGTAAGCGTAGCCCGCAAGTGCTTGGCTGACCTCTGTGCTGAACGGCTCGGTGGGCTTGTTCAGGCGCTCACCGTAGAGAACGCGGAAGTGCTCCGCCAAGAGCAGGATGTCGTCCCCGCGTTCGCGCAGAGGCGGGATGTGGATGGGAAAGACCGCGAGCCGTTGGAAGAGATCCTGGCGAAAGCGGCCTGCCTGCACCAGGGCCGACAGGTCCTGGTTGGTGGCGGCGACCACGCGGGCCCTAAGCGGAATTTCGCGACTCGATCCCAGCCGGCGAAAGCTGCGGCTCTCGAGCACGCGCAGCAGCTTCCCCTGACCCAACGCCATGTCGCCGATCTCGTCGAGGAAAACCGTACCGTCGCGGGCTTCCTCGAAAGCGCCGGTCTGCAACTCCTGCGCGCCGGTGAAGGCACCGCGCTCATGTCCAAAGAGCAAACTCTCCGCGAGATTCTCGGGCAAGGCGAGGCAGTCGACCACCACAAACGGAGAACCCGTGGGGCGCGACAGGGAATGGACGTAACGACAAGCCACTTCCTTGCCAACCCCGGTTTCCCCGGTAAGCAGCAGCGTCGTGTCCTTGGCCACGGCCACCTTGTTGAGCTGGTCGAGGACGAGGCGCATGGCATTTGAGCGACCGAGAGGTCCTTGACACTTCACATCGGCCGTACCGTGCACCTGCTCGCGGAGTTGGGCGCGCCGGCGCAACTCGAGGACGCGCTCGAGGATCGGGGCGAGGCTGGCCTCCTTGACGATGTAGTCCTCGGCACCGTGACGAATCGCCCGCACGGCGTTGGGTATGGTCTGATACGCCGTCATCATGACCAGCGCGGCACCAGGCTGCTGGGCGAGGAGCTGCGGGATGATGCGAATGCCGTCATCGTCGGGCAGGCGATGATCGAGCAGAATCACGCCATACTGCCGGTTCTCAACCATGCGGAGCGCTTCGCGACAGTTGTAAGCGAGATCGCAGGAGATGCCCTGACGGCCGATCTCGCGCCCGATGGCTTGGGCGTAGAGATCCTCGTCGTCGACGATCAAGGCACAGAAGGGCTGACTCATGCCGCACCATCCATCAAGCGGCGGCGGGTGGGAAGCACCACCGCCGCTTGGCACCCGCCTCCCTCGCGATTTCTCAGATCGACGAAGCCGCCGTGGGCGCGCGCGATCTTCTGGCATACGGCCAGCCCCAGGCCGGTCCCGTTCTTCTTGGTAGTGAAGAAAGGTCGCAGACAGTCCGCCGCGCTCGCAGGCAAACCTGGCCCGCGGTCCTCGACGGTGATGGCCAGCTCAAAGCCATTCTGTGCGACGTGACAGCCAACCTCACCCCCGGCCGGGGTGGCCTCGAGTGCGTTGAGCAGGAGGTTGAACACCACCTGCTTCATGGCCTCGTAGTCAGCCTCGATAGTCAGCTCCGGATCCACCTGACAGCAAATGGTCTTGCCTGCCAGGCGATGGGCGCCCGCAAGCAAGCGGCGCGCGTCGTCTACCAACTCCCCGAGGCGCACTTGGGTCACGGCCATCTCGCGTCGTGCCGCGAGGTAATCCTTGAGAGTCATGTCCATGCGCACGATCTCTTTCGCGAGCGCGGCCAGGATGGGGCGCTGGCTGGCCGCGGTTTCGGGCTCGCGGATGAGACTGTCGAGGGTGGCGCCGATGGCGACGAGAGGATTGCGAATCTCGTGAGCGAGCTGAGCCGCCATCTCTCCCATGGTGGCCAGGCGTTCCTGTTGCACAAGATGGTCGGAATCCCGCTTGCTCGGCTCACGCAGCACCAGCAAGAAGCCAACCAGTTGGTGAAAGTCGTCGGCGAGAAGCAGCGCCTCGACGCGCACCGGAACCAGCGATCCGTCGCGGCGACGCACCACCGTTGCGCGTTCGGAATATGCTCTTTGTGGATCCAGGGTCTGATGGCTGAGAATCTCCATGACCTCGTCGGGTGCTGAGAAGAGCGCGCCGATCGGTTTTCCCGTGAGATCCCGCTCGTGGTAGCCCAGAAGCTGCGCCGTGGCAGGATTGCACGAGGTGATGAGAAGTTCCGGATCCACAAAGAGCGCAGGCGCAGGTGCGCCGAGCGTCAGGCGCACTAGCTGATTCTCGATCGACGCCGCCGCCTGCCGTGGCGACGAGAGCATGCACAAAGCGCCAGGCGTGCCGTCGAAATCCAGGCGCGACAACTCGATACGAAGATCACCGTCGAGATCCAGCCTGCGCTCACGTTGAGACTCTGGCCCCTCAAGGAAAGCGCGGGCGTTCGTGCCGATTGTGCGCGCAAGCTCGCCCTCGCGCAGGACTCGCTCAATGGCCGCACCCCCGCGCGGACCGTGGCCGCGCAACTCGCCGCTCGCGTCGAAGAGGAGGCTATCGGGTTCATCGTCGGGAAGGTGGTCGAAGAGGGTTTGGCTCTGGCCCATGAGGTCGTTTTCGAGGATCTCACCAATGCGGCGGGCATAGCGCAAAAGCACTTCGCGTTGCTGACGGTTGAACGGCTGAAGCCCTTCCTTCTCGAAGAGAAGGACGCCGTAGTTTCGCGTGCTGCCCAGCGCAGGGACGCAGGCATAGCTGCGCTCGCCCACGAGATGCGCGGTTGCCGCGAGGATAAACGGGGGCAGGGCTGCGCCAACCAGCTCCTTGAGGGAGGTGGTTTCGCAGAACAGGGCCTCACGCCAGGAGCGAGAGACCAGGCTTCCCTCGGCGCTCTTCATAGGCCATGAGAACCGCGGGAACTGCGCGCCCAGCATCTTCTCGATCTCGGCGATGATGGGGAAGGCGTCGGCCGTGATGCCCAGGTGAACGCGAATCTCCTGCGTCTTCTCGTTGAAGAGAATAAGGTTGGTGGAACCGCAGCCGACAATTTTCGCGGCGCCGCGCAAGGCGGCCTCCAGAAACTGCTTGAGGTTCGCGGACCCCACCATGATGGCAACGCGGATAATACTCGCGAGGGCACCTCTGGCCCAACCGGAATCGCAGCGCGTGCGATTTCGCACACGCGCGTGCTTTTGCACGCATGGGCGGCTGCGCAACGTGATCGCGCTGCGGCTCAACTCCCAGGAAGTCCTAAGAGGTGCGTGACCGCAAAAGGTGGTTCATGGTTTGCAGATGTTGATCTGTTTTCGCCACCAGACGAAAGGTGCCACACGATGAAGCTCTCCGTCGCCTGCAACTTCGATGAAGTGCTCTTGCAGGGCCTCGCCGGCTACCCGGTGTATGAGGTCTACGGGAAGCTCACCACCGACTACTTCGGTGGCGGGCGCCCCGCCTTCTACTTGCCCCAGGTGAATCGCCGCGTGCTTGAGCGCACGGTGAAAAAGGCGCATGAGAACGGCATCCAGTTCAACTACCTGCTTAACGCGTCGGCCATGGGCAACACCGAGTTCACCCGGGTCGGGCAGCGCAAGATGGAGGCGATGCTCGACTGGTTGGACGGCACCGGGATCGATTCGATCACCGTGGCCAACGTCTATTTCTTGCGCCTGATCAAGCGACGCCATCCCCGCCTAAGCGTGCGCGTCAGCTCGCACCGCTTTACCGATACGCCGCGCAAGGTGCGCTTCTGGGTGGACAACGGTGCCGACGTGATCGTGGTTTCCGAAGTGGGCGTGCATCGCGAGTTCCAGACCCTGATTGGGATGAAAGAGGCAGCACAAGGGATTGACCTGCAGCTCATTGTCAACAATTGGTGTCGCCAGGATTGCGCCATTGCCGGCAACCATGCTGTGGCTCTCTCGGCGGCGTCACAAGCCAAGAGTCGCGGGTTTCCGCTCGACTACTGCTCCATCATGTGCAACCAGATTCGGTTGCGCGAGCCGGTCAACTACCTTCGCGCCAACTGGATTCGCCCCGAGGACCTGCACTACTACGAGAAGCTCGGGTACTCAACCTTCAAGATCGTCGAGCGCAACACCCCGACGCAAATCTTGCTTGAGCGGGTCAAGGCCTACTCGGAACGGCGCTACGATGGCAATCTCCTCGATCTCGTGCAGAACTACGCCTACCCGAAGGACAAGCTGGGTGCCGTGGGCAAAGACGCCTATTCGTTTCGGCGCATGCTCAAGTACTTCATCAAGCCGCGCACCATTAACCTGCTGCGCTTCCGCAAGCTCGTCGACTTCGGGCATGCGGCCAGCATGCTCTATCCCCGGGAGGGTGCGAACCCGGTCATCATCGACAATCGCGCGCTCGACGGTTTCATGGAGCGCTTCACCACCAAGAACTGCCAGTCGACTGATTGCGAGAGCTGTCGTTACTGCCACGAGTGGGCGGCGCGCGCGGTCACCATCGATCCGAATTGGCGTGCGAAGCTGGAGCCGATGTACCAGGACTTGCTTGGCGATATCGAGGGGGGAGCCTTCTGGGAGCCGTACACCCGTACCGTCTCGCAAATGGTGCGACAACGTTGGCACGACGGGCGGAACCCCGCGTGAAAGAAACCGGCACGGCGACCGCGACCCCGACGAGCAGCGGCCTTGATCGCACCATCGCGTGCGGCCTTGACTACCTCGCCTCGCAGCAAGCGGCCGACGGTGCGTGGCGCGGCGACTACGGCGGACCGATGTTTCTTCTGCCGATGTATGTGGCCGCCTGTCACATCGGCGGCAGAAGCATCGAGCCTAGAACTCGCGCGCGCATGATCGCTTATCTTTCGGCGACCCAAGACGCCAACGGCAGCTTCGGCCTTCACGCGGAAAGCTCCGACTGCCTGTTCACGACGGTTCTGTGCTACGTGGCGTTTCGCCTCCTCGGACTTCCGGCCGACGACGAACGCGTCGCGCGTGCCCGTGCGTTCATCCACGCCAACGGCACCGCGCTCGCGTGCGCCAGTTGGGGCAAGTTCACCCTTGCGCTGCTCAATCTATACGAATACGACGGACTGCAGCCGGTCCTGCCGGAACTGTGGCTTCTGCCTGCGAGCCTGCCGTTTCATCCCAGCCGCCTGTGGTGCCACTGTCGGCAGGTCTATCTGCCCATGGCGCACCTCTATGGGACAAGAGCACAGATGCCGGCCGACGAGCTCACCCACGCGCTCCGGCGCGAGATCTACGACCGTCCCTACGAAAGCATCTGCTTTGCCGAACACCGCGACACCATTGCCCCTGGTGATGTCTACGCACTGACGTCGGGAGTGCTTAGGGTGGTCAACTCTTTCATGGGCCTCTACGAACGGGCGCATTTGCGGGCGCTTCGCAAACGCGCGCTCGTGCGGCTCTTCGATCACATCGATTTCGAGGACCGCGCAACCCAGTTTATTCGCATTGGCCCAGTCAACGCCGTGTTCAACACTCTCGTGCACTTTTTCCAGTCTCCGCAAAGTGACGCGACAGCGCGTAGTTTCGCCGCCCTCGAGGGCTACTTATGTGACGGGCACGACGGCACCAAGATGAACGGCTACAATTCGACTGCGCTGTGGGACACGGCGTTTGCTGCGCAGGCGATGTTGGACACGTCGCTGTGGGCGGCGCATCGCGAGACTCTGCAACGCACCCACGCTTTCATCATCAACAATCAGGTCCTCGAAGACCTGCCGGAGTACAAGCGATACTATCGGCACCCGTGTCGTGGCGGGTGGCCCTTCTCTGATCGCGCGCATGGCTGGCCGATCACCGACTGCACCGCCGAGGGTCTGACCGCCGCACTGATGCTGGAGGATGCCGGGCTGCCTGCGCTTCCCGAGGATCGCATTTTCGACGCGGTCAAGCTGCTGCTCGGCTGGCAAAATCGCGATGGCGGGTGGGCCACCTACGAAAGACAGCGGGGCGGGCGTTGGCTGGAGCTTCTCAACCCGGCGCATGTGTTCGGCGACATCATGGTCGATCACTCGTATCCCGAGTGCACCGCGGCTTCTCTTCACAGTCTGGCGCTCTGGCGGCGACGATTGGCCGTGGGTTCTGACCGCAAGATCAGCGATCGCCTGGAGCGGAAGGTCGGGGCGGCCATCAGCCGCGGCGAGCGCTTCTTGCGCAGGAGCCAGCGCGCCGACGGGAGCTGGGAGGGATCGTGGGGCGTGTGCTTCACCTACGGCACGTGGTTCGGCGTGCGCGGGCTGCGCGCGGCCGGCGCGGAAAGCAGCGATCCGGCACTGCGGCGCGCGTGTGAGTTCCTCTATGATCAGCAGAACGCCGACGGTGGTTGGGGCGAGAGCGGCGCGAGCTGCCGCGAACGACGCTACCTCGCCAGCGCCAGTCACGCGGTCAATACCGCGTGGGCACTTCTCACGCTGGTAACCGCAGGCCAAGCACGAGACCCACGCTGCGAGCGCGCGGCCCGCTTCCTGGTTGGAAGTCAGCTCGACAACGGCGATTGGCCCCGGCAGTCGCTCTCGGGCGTGTTCAACAAGACGGCGCTCATCAACTACGAGAACTACCGGCGCTACTTCCCCATCTGGGCACTGGCGCGCTTCGCCTCGGCTGCAGTGTAGAAGAAGCTAGCCTGGGGTTAGACCGAAGCGTCCTTTACGTCCGCCGACGTCCCGCTTGCGATGACCGGACGGAACTTGTACCCGTAGACAATGGTGCCCCTGCTGCCATCGTCGCGCAGCTTGCGTGTGACCATCTCCACCGGCATCCCGATCTCGATCTTCTCCCCTTCCACGTCGGTGAGCTGCGCGGCCACCAGCGGCCCCTCGGCCAAGCGGACCAGGGCGACAACATACGGGGCGAAGTGTTCGAAGCCCTCGGGCGGGTGGTGCACGGTCGAGTACGAGTAGACCTCACCCTTGCCACTGAAGGTGTATGGGGTCTTGGCCGGGGCATTGCACTCTGGGCACACGTCGCGTGCTGGGAAGATCTTGACGCCACAGTGGTTGCACACCTCGCCCACCAGCGCGTAGCGGTGTCGCTGCAATCTCCAGTGCCTGGCAATCTCCATGATTGACTTCTTTGCTCCTCTCGGCGGTGGCTGTCAAGAGCCCAAGCTTCGCCGCGTTGCTACTCCACCGCCTCGAGAATGGTGGTCACGACGGTGGCGCCGCTGCCGCCGATATTCTGCGCCATGCCGAGGCGTGCATCGCGCACCTGATTCGCACCCGCCTGTTCACGCAGTTGCAGCGCCACCTCAATCACCTGGTAGATTCCGGTGGCGCCTACCGGGTGACCGCGCGCCTTGAGCCCGCCCATGGTCGTAATGGGGATCTTTCCGCCGATGGCGATGTCCCCTTGGGCGCCCAAACGCACGCCGCGGCCGCGTTCAGCAAAGCCGCACGCCTCGAGCGAGAGCACCGACATGATGGTAAACGCGTCGTGCAGCTCGAAGAGATCGATATCTTTGGGCGTCACCTTGGCCTGGCTGTACGCCTTGGCCGCGCTCAAGGCCGCGCCCTCGAGTCCGAGGAGATCGCGGCGATCGTGCAGAGCTATGGTATCGGTCGCTGCCGATGAGGCACGAATGCGCACCGGCCGCGCGGCGAACTGGCGCGCAATCTCGGTGGGACACAGCACCACCGCCGCTGCGCCGTCGCACACCGGTGAGCTGTCGAGCAGGTTGACCGGATCCGCGATCATCTTCGCCGCGGAGAAATCCTCGGCGGTGACGGCGTGGGGGAACAATGCATACGGATTGTTCACGGCGTTCTTGTGCGCGTTGATGGCAAACGGCGCGAAGTCTCGGTGGCACACTCCAAATTCGTGCATGTAGCGCCGCATGAGCAGCGCATTGAGCGCCACGAACGACAGCCCGTTCTGCGCCTCGAAATCGGCGTCGGAGGCCATTGCCAAGGCGGCGGTGACCTGCTCGCTGGGACGATCGGTCATCTTCTCCACCCCCGCCACGACCACGAAATCCGCCAGCTCGCCCGCCACCGCGACATAGCCCAGGCGAAGCGCCGCCGCGCCTGAGCCGCAGGCCGCTTCGATCTTGACGGCTTCCACCCCGCGCAATCCCACCCAGTCGCTGATCAGCGCCCCCAGGTGCTCCTGCCCATTGAGCGTGCCCGAACACATGTTGCCGACGTAGAGCACATCGACGCGCTCGATCTGGGCGTCTTTGATGGCGGCCTGGATCGCGTCGCCTGCCAGTTCCTTTAGGGATTTCTCCCAGTGCTCGCCCACCGGGGTTTCACCTATTCCGATAATCGATACGTCTCGCATGTCAGTCTCGAATAGTTCGTCTTGCGGTTCCTGAGTGTCGCGGTGGGCGCCCAGCTACTCCATGCGAATCTTCTCCCGATGACGCGCGTATGTGGCGTAGTCAAGCTCGTGGCGCCGGACAATATAGTCGCGCGTACTCAGGGCGCGCCCCCGGCGCGCGGTGATCGCGTCGGTCACGCGCAAATCGAAGGCGTCGCTGCCCGCGCCGCTGCCAAACGACACCATAAGCACGCGCTCGCCCGGCTGGGCCACGTCGAAAACGCTGGTGAGTCCGATCATTGCGGCACCTGCGTAGGTGTTGCCGATGTCGTCGACCAGCAACCCCGCAACGAGCTGCTCACTGCTAAAGCCCAGCTCACGTCCGGCCTTGCGCGGAAACTTGGTGTTGGGCTGATGGAAGATGACGTGGGCATAGTCGGCGGGTTTGCGTCCGAGCGCCGCCATGATCTCCGATGCGGCGGCGAGCACATGGCGAAAGTAGCCAGGCTCACCGGTAAAGCGACCCGCGTGGGCGGGATAGTGCTCGTGCTGGCGGCGCCAAAAATCCGCGGTGTCCGTCACATACGAGGTCGAGCCCTCAAGCACCGCCAGCGATTCCTCGGCCGGCCCGACCAGAAACGCGGCGCCACCTGCCCCGGCGGTGTACTCGAGGGCGTCCCGCGGTCGTCCTTGCGCCGTGTCCATGCCCAGCGCCAGTGCGTAGTCCGCCATGCCCGAGCCGACGAAGCCCAGGGCGGCCTGCATCGCCTCGGTGCCCGCTTTGCACGCGAACTGCCAGTCAGCAGCCAGGGTGTGCGGCACGGCGCCGATGGCTTCCGCGACGATCGTGCTGGTCGGTTTGACCGCGTAGGGATGACTCTCGCTGCCAACCCACACCGCACGGATCCGCGATGGATCGATCGCGGCGCGCTTGAGCGCGTTGCGCGCGGCCTCGAGTGACATCGTCGCCACGTCCTCGTCGAGGCCGGGCACCGCCTTCTCTTTGATGGGCGGCGTGCTGCCCTGCTCGCCCTCCCACATACGACTGATCTCGGTTCCACGCAGGCGATAGCGGGGCACGTAGGCGCCATAGCCGACGATGCCGACGTCCCGCTGCGGTTTCATGATTTTCATGGGCGGCGTTTCCAGCTTGTCACGTCCCGAGCCCCGACTCTAGCAGGTTGGGGGCAGGCGCCGCTGAACGCACGCAAAGATCAAGCGCCCCTTCGAGTTCCGTCAGATCTATTTGCGTGTCGCGGCAGGGCCCATTCGGCCGCGTGTTCGCGATGCCTAGGACGGATAGTTTGTGACGAACGTCACGGATCCCGCTCAAGAGATCGCGTTCGCAGGCCACACCAATGACGACGCTCGGTCGCTTTTCCCGGATGCGCTGGCGCGCCTGCTCGCCCCCGGCAACGATTGCCACTTCGACGCCGCGCGTGCTCGCCAGGGTTCGCGCCTTGTCGAGTTGCTCCTTGCGCAGGCAACGCGGTAGGAGGATGAGCACCCGCTGCGACGCGATGCCCTGCGGGGCCAAACGCACGAGAGCATTGTTGGTACGGATGAAGGCGTGCGCCAATCGATCCTTGTTGATCGACAGGACGCGGCCCAACCAGAAGACCCGACGCTCGACCATGGCGAGGATCCGACGAGCGAGCGACGAGGCGCGCGTACTGCGCGGCCAGCCCGTGAGCAGCATGAGCGCCACCAGCGCGAGCGCCACGCTGAGAGCCGCAAGCAGGAACCCCAATACAACGAGCAGCACCTTGGGTGCCGCCACATGCCACTCGGCAAGGCGCGGCGCCACCAAGTACCACGACAGAAAACTCGCAGCCACCGTGACCACGAGAAAACCCACGATGAGGGCGAAGAAGAGACGCTTGGGCGCCGCCGCGTCGGGTGTGGCATGGCCATCCCAATCGCGCCACTCGTCGCCCAGTTTCGGGCTCCGTTCCCCGTCGAGGGGGTTCGCATCTGCGTGCACGGCGCCGAGTCACTAGCAAGAAACGCACCTCACGCTGCCACGCCGGTGGCGTTCTGGCTGCGTCATCGATCCACGGAATATCACAGGGGGGATGGCCTAACCGTGTGCACACTGCCACAGGCGGAGCCGCCCTTGGCAGTGGGCGGCTCCGCACAGTGGTGCAGAATCGCACGTGCGGGGCCGCGCCACACGAACTGCATGGGTGTACCATGAGGTGAGGCGGTCAACGCACAGACTTGCATGGCTTGCCCTGCCGGCATTGGGCTGCTCGGTCAGCGGCACGGGCGGCGTCGACGCCGGCGGCTCCCGCGCAGCCGACGGGGGCGCGAACACCGTCGCGGCGGACGGAGGCAGCAGCCTGCTCTCTACCTATCTTAGGACAGAAAGGCGCCGGCCCAGCTCGTCGACTAGCGCTTTGGCCTCGGGACCGGGTTGGTCCACGGCCCCCCAAAGCCAACGCCCTTTCCACTGCAGCACGACTTCGCCATTGAGCGGGTCCTTCACTGTCGCACTTCCTTCCGGACCGGCCGAATCGCCTGCGGGGTCAGGCGACTTTGCAAGAGCGCGATAGCGCTTCACCATAGCGCGGACGTCTGCGCTGTCTCTGCCTTCGACGACAAACAGGCGGGAACTCGCCTGACCGATCTGATAGGGAACCGCGACCGCGTCGTGCAGAAATGGGTGGCCGAGAAAGTCGCGCGCCGTGAGCTTCTCGGCGCGGGTGCGCTTGCCTCGCTCGGGGAAGCACTTGAGCACCGCCGGGGCCTCGCGCGTGCCGGGCAGGCCGGCGGTCACTTTGTCCGCAAACAGGCGAAGCACGGAGGCCTGCTTGCTGCCCGACTGAACCATCTTCACGTAGTAGGAACCGGCGACGAGTTCAAGGTAGTCTGGCCCAGCGTAAGCCTCGATGCCGATGGGCAAAGGGGTCGTGCCGGCCGGACGCTCTTGGGTGTACATTCCGAAGGCCCGAATTGCGTCCCGGTGGCGGTAGATGTCCACTGTGACCTCCGCCTGGGCAGACGCCGTGTTGTCACTGTCACGGGGGGCGTGCGGCGACTTGCGATTCTTGCCGCGGCCAACGCGATCATTCACGTAGGTCGCCGTCACGAGATCCTGGAAGTCAAATTGCAAGAACGACTCGGCGCCGCCGTCGATGTACTCGAAGAGTGTCTCGGGCGTGTATGTGGTGGGGCCGTCCGAGATCTTCCAGCCGGCGATCTTGGGAAAAAGTGACGATGCCTCCGCAAGACCGGCCGGCCCGGGTTGGGAGTCAGTGCGGGCCTGGCTGGAAGCTGAGGCAGAAACCGCTACGAGCGCCACCAACCCGCCCTGCACCGCCAGAAGTCCCATGCTCATGCCAGGAATTCCCGCGGCACCTCGCGCAGCCGCACAATGTCGCGCACACGCTGGCGAACGTCGAATCCCTTCGCGCAGCGTACTTGGCACCCGCCACAGTCATCACAGGGGAACTCCGGCAGGCCGAGATCGAGCAAGAGTGCCTGTGCGGCCTCGCGGTTTCGGTACGCGTGGGCATACATGAAGGAGCGCATGAGATCGGGAATTGGCAGATGTTCCAGGCAGGGATCGAGGCACTCACCGCAGCCCTGGCAGAAGAAGCCCACCAGCTTGGGCGCGTCCAGGCTGCGCTTGTCGTCGTCAGTGAGAGTGGGATCGCGCAGAACCTCCAGGTCAGTCTGCAGTTGATCAAGCGTGGTGAATCCCGGAATCGCCGTGTGCACATTCGGATCCCGCAGCGCCCACTTCAGCGCTGCCTTCATGTTGATGGGGGACTGCTTATCTTTGTCCCAGTAGACGCCCGCCTGTGTCTTCATGGCCACGATACCGAGGCCCGCCTGCGCCGCTTCCCCGATGGCTTTCTGCACTTCGAGGTGATGGTCCTGCTTGAAGTTGTACGAAGTCAGCACGACGTCATAGAGCTTGGCCTCCACCGCCGCCCGGATCACTTCGGGCTCATTCTTGTGGGTCGACAGGCCGAGAAAACGCGCCTTGCCCTCGCGCTTGGCTTTCTCCAATGCCTTGAGCACAGGCTCATGGAGCGCGCTCTCGCGCACCGACTGGTTGTGCAAATGAAGGATATCAACGTGATCGAGCCCCAGTCGCTTGAGGCTGATGTCGAGCTTTTCCCCGATCTCCTCGCCGCGAGTCTCCTTCGAGAAGAGCCCGGTCTTGCGATCGAGGGTGCTGAGGTGGACCTTGGTGGCAAGCACGAAGGAGTCGCGCTTGCGGTCCTTGATGACCGTGCCGAGCATTTCCTCGTTGCGACCTTCTTGGTAGCCGTGCGCGGTGTCGAGCAGGAAGATGCCGCCGTCCAGCGCCGCGCGAACCAGGTTGGGGTTGTCGGCATTCATGACTCCCATACTGACGATGGGCACCTCGATGCCGGTTCGACCGAGCATGCGGCGTGGCGGCCCGGCGGCCTTCGCCGCCGGCTCGGCCGGCCCGGCTGGGGGTGCTGGCTTGGGCTGCGGCGCGGCCTCAGCCAAGAGTGTCTTCTCTTGCTGACTCGACGCCATGGTCGCGCAGCCGGCGGACAGCGCGCCGGCGGCCAAGCCACCCGCGCCCAGTCTCAGAAAATCTCTTCGTTCCAGCTTCTTCATCTTGGTCACAGCCTCCGTCGGAGAATGGAAGTTATCCCCTTGCCGGCTACCAAACCTATCCGGGCGAGATGATAGCTGGTATCTGGGACGATGGGTAGATTCATCGCCCCTGACTTGGCTACGCCGCCAGCCGGCGCACGACAACCAATGTCCGGTCGTCGCGCGGCAGCTCTGTAATGCGCCGGTCCGCGGCTCCGAAGATAGCGTTGAGCATGGCCGCGCCCACGCCCTTGCCCGCGACATCTCCCAGCGCCAGGTGAAGCAGGCTGCCGTCATAGGCGAGGTCGTAGAAATCGCCGCCCACCGCTTCGCTCGATTGGGTTCGACCCGCCAGATCATAGCCCGGCACGTGCGCCGGGGAGTGTGGCAACAGGTTGGCCTGGATCTCTGCGGCCACGCGCAGCTCCTGCCGCATCCGCCGCTGTTCCGTGCCCGCCTCGCATTTCAGTCGCAAGGGAATGAATGCTGCCAAGCACGCTCCCATAGCAGTGCAAGCCGGACGCCACAAATCGCTTGCCAGCCCTGCGTGATCCGTCGCACAGGGAATGCGCAATTCCCGCGTGTGTCCCCAATTCCGCAAGCCTGGCCCCGATTCTGCTTAGCCAATTCGCTATGGTGGCTGCGGCAGTGACTCCGATGGTCGAGCGAGCGCAGGAACAACTGTTCCCCGAGGGGGTGGTCTTGGTCACTCGTCGTGACCTGGCAGGCGGTGCCGAGCTATTTCCCGAGGAGTTGCAGGCCATGGCGCGCGCAACTCCTACGCGCCAGCACGAATTCGCGCTGGGCCGGTGTTGCGCGCGTGAGGCATTGGCCCTCCTGGGTGGGCCCCGTGTACCTATCCCAGTGGGCCGTTTCCGTGATCCCGTGTGGCCCTTCGGTTACGTCGGCTCGATCACGCACTGTCAGGGTTTTTGTGCCGTTGCGGTTGCGCGGACCTCGCCCAGCGGCTACCCCGCCATCCGGGGCATTGGCCTAGACACCGAGCCGGCCGCGTCACTGCCCGAGGAACTGACAGGGGTGGTCTGCTCCGAGAAAGAGTGCACATGGCTGGCCAGCCGGCAAGGCGACGGCATGCCCTGGGACCGGCTCTTCTTCTGCGCGAAGGAAAGCGTCTACAAGTGCCTCTTCCCGACGACCCACCGATTTTTCGAGTTTCGAGACATGGGAGTGCAATTCGACCCGGAGCATGGCTCGTTCGACGTGATGCTGCCCAGCCTCTATGATTCGCCGTCGCACTTGTCCGGGCGCTACGCCATACGGGACGGCATGTTGTTGATCGCGACGACCTGGATGGAGGAAAACGCGTGTCCCTGACCACCCGGGCGGTCGGAAGCGCGATGTGGCATGTGGGCGCAGGGCTGTACGCGATCCTGGCCGACTCGATGGACTAGGATTGTCGCTAGAAATCCTCCTTGGACAGGTGACCGGCGCGTGGCTCGGCGAACCTCGCGGATGCGGATGGTGGATCAGCGGGTGAGCGGCAAGTTCTGCGCATTCAGCAGCCGCCCCGCGACAGGCACGACTTGCGACTTTGCGTTTTTCACGGCTAGGTGGAGGTATCCGCGAGCGAGATGTCGGATTAGACGGGAACTCGCTGACTGATCCTCCATGCAGAGAAGCTTGACGATCGCCAAAGGTTGATCACACAAGGCGCGGACGGCTGTTGCGCCGCCGCCCTGCTTCGGTTTTTTGTACAGAAACACCACGGCGCCCACGCCCACGTCCAAGCTCTCGATGAGCCGTGAACCCGACAGACCGGCCACGATGCGAGATTGGAGTTCAGCGACCGAGACTTTGACAGGCGAGTCAAGGTCCGAAGTGCTGACCTCGTCCAGTTCGCCGTCGATGCGAATGGTAGCCGCGTCAACCGCTCTGCTGGCTGAGAACTTCATCTGTCTTTCTCCTTTGGCTTCAAATTCCGAGACGCCTGTCGGTTCCCAGAACGTCGTGCATGCCTGAATGCTTGTAAAGCAATGAACGTGCCGGCCGAAAGGCTGCCGACGTCTGGCGGCGCGCTGTTCGCGCATTCTCCATGTCTTAGCCAAGCGTGCGTCAGGCTGAGTTGCAGTTGGCATAACGATTTCCGCATTCCATGCCACGAGACAGGCCAAATGTTGCCACCCGTAGCATGAGATCCTGTCTGTGCAGTTCTTTCGCGTTCTGTTCATTGCGCTGTGGGGCGCACGGTTCTTGACTTCAGCCAAAGCACCTACTGACTCGCTCTCAGCACCGTCGGGCAGCGTTGGCTGGCAGTTTGTCCCCACCTCTGGGTAACATCCGTCACCCAGAGGTGACGTCCGCTCTCCAGTGGTCATGAACTAGGGCTAGTGGCCATCGTGTCCCCCGGGGAACAAGGCTTGCATTGTTTCCCGAACGTGAATGGTGGTTTGTGGGATCTGATATCGACGCAAGGGATGCGCAGCGGCGCTGACCCGGAACAAGTAACGCTCGCCGAGCCGCACTTGCGCGCACTGCACTCGCCAGCAAGCGACTCCAAGCCGGCCGACAGCAACGCCACCCCAGCCCAGGTGCTGACCCAAGAGGCTGCAAGGCGGTTCGAATATGTGGAGAAAGTTGGCGCTGGCGGGATGGGGGCAGTTCACTGCGTGCGCGACAAGAACCTGCTGCGCGAGGTGGCCATCAAGGTGTTGGCCCCATCACTGGCCGACGACCCCAAGTACGTCAGGCGTTTCCTGGCCGAGGCGCAGATCCAGGCCCAACTCGATCATCCCAACATCGCGCCCGTGCACGACCTTACCATCGAGCACGAGGGCACCAACTACTTCACCATGCGACTGGTGCACGGCCGGTCCATGGCTGACTGGATCGCGTCAGCGCGCCTTTCGCCGACGCCATCTGAGACGATGCACGAGATGCTGCGAGCCTTTCTCAAGGTCTGCGACGCCGTCGCCTTTGCGCACAGCCGTGGCGTGCTCCACCTGGATATCAAACCCGAGAACATCATCATGGAGGACTTCGGCACCGTGTATTTGATGGACTGGGGGCTGTCGCGACTGAGTGCGCGCGATCGCGATAGTGGCAACGGCGTGGTCCTCTCGCCCGAGGCAGCGGGCGGCGTGGTGACGGGCGTGGTGGGATCCCCCGCATACATGTCACCTGAGCAGGCCAAAGGCGCAGAGAGCCTGGTCAGCGAGCGCACCGATGTTTTCGGTCTGGGCGCAGTGTTGTACGCGATCCTGGCGGGCCGGCCGCCGTACCTGGGAGACTCGATGGACGACGTCGTGGAAAAGGCGCGTGAGGGCCAGATGCCTTCCTTGCCGGATGCGCCCCGGGGCGTTCCGCTGCCCGCGCGCATCTGCCAGATCACGCGCAAGGCATTGGCCATCGATCCGGGGGATCGCTACCAGAGCGTGCTCGATCTCAAGCGTGAGGTTGAAGGGTTCTTGCAGGGGGGAATCGCATTCCCGATTAGGACATTTTCGGCCGGCGAGCGCATCGTGAGCCAGAGCGAGTTCGGCGACACCGCCTACGTCATCGTGAAAGGAGCCTGCGTCGCGTACACCACAAAGGATGGAATGCGAGGTACCGTGTGCCGGCTTGGGACTGGCTCAGTTTTTGGTGAGGAAAAGGTCTTCCGGCCAGGCCCGCGTGGCGCAACCGTGGAGGCCGTCACCGAGGTGTCGGTGCGTTTGGTGACGCGCAAGATGCTGGACGAGGGACTGGGGCAAGACTCCTGGTTCGGGGCCTTTGTCGTGGCCCTCGCCAACCGGCTTACTCAGGCGGACGCCCGGCCGGACATAGTTGCACAGCCGGACAGCGAAATTCGCGAAGAACGCGATTCCAGTATTTCCGGCGGCGGGCCTACAGCAGCACTTCTCGAATGTCCACCAACAGCTCGCGCAGGTGGCTGGTGAATCGCGCCGCTTGCGCGCCGTCGTTGGCGCGATGGTCGTAGGACAGCGAGAAGGGCAGAACTAGACGCGGGACGAGCTGGCCATCGCGGTACACCGGCCGCAGCGAGGCGCGCGAGAAGCCCAGGATGGCGACCTCGGGCGCGTTGACGATGGGTGAAAACCCGGTGCCGCCGATGCCGCCCAGGCTGGAGATGGTGAAGCTGGCGCCCTGCACATCCGCGGGAGTCAGTTTCTGATCGCGGGCGCGCTGGCTCAGCGTGGTCAGCTCGCCGGCCAGCCCCCAGATGCCTTTGCGGTCCACCTCGCGCACCACGGGCACCACCAACCCCTCGGGCGTGTCCACTGCGATGCCGAGATGGTAGTAGCGCTTGCACACCAGGTTCTCGCCGGTGGCGTCGAGCGAGGCATTGAAGGTCGGATGCTCTTTGAGCGTCGCCGCCGTGGCTTTCATGAAGAAGGCAAGCAGGGTCAGACGCACGCCCCGCTGCTTGGCTTGCTCAGATTCGGCCTTGCGAAATGCCTCAAGGTCAGTGATGTCAGCTTCGTCGTATTGGGTGACATGCGGAACCAGTCGCCACGAGCGTTGCACGCTGGTCGCGGTCGCCCGCCGAATGCGACCCAAGGGACGCAGCTCAATCGGGCCGAACTTGGAAAAATCCACTGCCGGCAACTCAGGTGGGCCGCTGCCGTCAGCCGCCGGCTTCCGTGCCATCGCGGCCTTGATGTAGTTGCGCAGGTCCTCCTCAACGATACGGCCGTTGCGGCCCGTGCCCTTGATCTCGGTAAGCGCCACACCCAGTTCGCGCGCCAGACGACGAACCGCCGGCGCGGCGTGGTGCTCGGACTTCACCTCGTCAATTACCAGCGGGATGCTGGCGGTGGGAGAGGGCCGCATGCCACCACGGGCGCTGTCGGTCATGGGCAGGTCTTCCACTACTACTCCCGACGCCATGGGCACCTGTCCGCGCGCAGCGGGCACTGGAGCAACCGCGATGCGATCGCCTGGCGGCACCGGTGTCTCGGACTGCCAGGGGCCCGCTGAGGCGGGCTTGGGCGAAGCCGCTACTGGCCCGGCATCGCCCGAGGGTACCAGGGTCGTCTCGTCGGTGATCGACAAGGTCGCCAGCCGCGCGCCTGCCGATACTTTGTCGCCCACCTTGACCAGCACCTTCTCGACCAAACCGGCATGGGGCGAGGGCACGTCCATGGAAGCCTTGTCGCTCTCCAAGATCGCGATCGGATCGTCGCGCTTGATAGAAGCCCCCGGGGAAACCAGAACCTCAATGACGGGAACATCGTGAAAATCGCCAATATCAGGGACCAGCACATCAACCGTCTTGCTCACGTTTCTTCTCCTTGATCACGCGCGGGTCGGATCTGGTCTTTCGGGATCAATTGCCAGCTTGCGCAGGGCTGTGCTGACCTGGGTAGCGGGGATGGCGCCCTCGTCGGCCAGGGCCTTGAGCGCTGCCAGTGCGATGAAACGGCGGTCGACCTCGAAGAATTGGCGCAGTTGACTGCGCAGGTCGCTGCGACCGAAGCCGTCTGTGCCCAGCACAACGTAGCGTCTGGTATGGGAACCCTGGGAGGGTTCGCTCCGCCCTTCGGCCCCCCACCCGCCACACCCACCCCGCTCGCTTCGCTCGGCCTCGGCATCCCTCCCGCGATGGTCCGCCGCCGGCGGAGCCGGCGGGCTCCCCACGGGACTAGATACAAAGGGCCGGATCTGGTCGGCGAATAGGCGTACGTAGTCGGTGGCCGCCACCACTGGGCCTTTGCGATTGTGGAGGCACGTCTCGACGAAGCTCGGCCGGCGCGGCTCTTCAGGGTGCAGCAGTGACCAGCGTTCCGCGGCCAGTCCCTCGCGCCGCAATTCGGTGAAGCTGGTGGCGCTCCACAGGTCTGCGCCGACGCCGAAATCGCTCTCCAGCAAATCGGCTGCGGCCAGTGCCTCGCGCAAGATGGCGCCTGAGCCCACAAGCTGCACCCGCGGCGTGTCCGCGTCCATGCGACTTTCGCGCAGCAGGTACAGGCCCTTCAGGATCCCGGGCGCCGCGCCCTCGGGCAGGGCCGGGTGCGCGTAGTTCTCGTTCATCATGGTGATGTAATAGAAGACGTCTTCCTGCTGGGTGACCATCCGGCGCAGCCCGTCCTGGACAATGACCGCCATTTCGTAGGCGAAGGTGGGATCGTAAGCCACGCAGGTCGGAATGTTGGCGGCCAGCAGGTGGCTGTGGCCATCCTGGTGCTGCAGGCCCTCGCCCGCCAGGGTAGTGCGGCCGGCGGTGCCGCCCATGAGGAAGCCGCGCATGCGCATGTCCGCGCCGGCCCAGGCGAAGTCGCCGGTGCGCTGGAAACCGAACATGGAATAGAAACAGTAGAATGGGACGAGGTTGATGCCGTGGTTGGCGTAGGCTGTGCCGGCTGCGATGAAGGACGACATGGCCCCGGCCTCATTGATGCCTTCTTCAAGGATTTGGCCGTCCTTGGCCTCGCGGTACGACATGAGCTGCTCGGCATCCACCGGCTCGTAGAGTTGCCCCACCGACGAGTAAATGCCGAGTTGGCGGAACAGGCCCTCCATGCCGAAGGTGCGGGCTTCGTCGGGCACGATGGGCACTACGTGACGGCCGATGATGGGATCGCGGGTCAGCCGGGCCAGCATGCGCACGAAAGCCATGGTGGTGGAGTATTCGCGCTCGCCGCTGCCCTGCAGGAGGAAATCGAACGATTCGAGTGGCGGCACCGCCAGCGGCGCGGCAATGGGCCGGCGCGCGGGCAGATAGCCGCCCAGTGCCTGGCGCCGCTCCCGCAGGTACCGGATCTCGGGGCTGTCCTCCGGCGGCCGGTAGAACGGTGCCTTGCCGATGTCTTCGTCGCTGATGGGAATGTCGAAGCGATCGCGGAAGGCGCGCAAGGCTTCCTCGCCCATCTTCTTCTGCTGGTGGGTGATGTTCTGGCCCTCGCCGGCCTCGCCCATGCCGTAGCCTTTGACCGTCTTGGCCAGAACCACCGTCGGCTGGCCCTGGGTCGATACCGCGGCAGCGTAGGCGGCGAAGACCTTGTGCGGATCATGGCCACCGCGATTGAGACGCCAGATGTCCTCGTCGGAAAGGCTCGCCACCATGGCACGCAGCTCGGGATACTTGCCGAAGAACTTCTCGCGCGTGTAGGCGCCGCCCTTGGCCTTGAAAGCCTGGTATTCGCCGTCGACGCATTCCAGAAAGCGCTTGCGCAGAAGACCCTTGCTATCGAGCTGCAAGAGGGGATCCCAGTACGAGCCCCACACCACCTTGATGACGTTCCAGCCAGCGCCGCGGAACAGGGCCTCCAGCTCCTGAATGATATTGCCGTTGCCCCGCACCGGCCCGTCCAGGCGCTGCAGATTGCAGTTGATCACGAAGATCAGGTTGTCGAGCCTTTCGCGGGCGGCGAGCGTGATGGCACCCAGGGACTCGGCCTCGTCCATCTCCCCGTCGCCGAGGAATGCCCACACCTTGCGGTCCTGCGCCTCCTGCAGGCCCCGGTTGTGCAGATACTTCATCAGGCGCGCCTGGTAGATAGCCAGCATGGACGAAAGCCCCATGCTGACCGTGGAGAACTGCCAGAAATCGGGCATCAGCCAGGGATGCGGATAGGACGAGAGACCATGGCCGCCGATCTCCTGGCGGAAGTTGTTGAGCTGGTCCTCGGTCAGGCGGCCTTCGAGATAGGCGCGCGCATAGATTCCGGGCGCCGAGTGGCCCTGGATGTAAACCAGATCGCCGCCGTGCTTGTCGGTCGGGGCGCGGAAGAAATGGTTGAAGCCCACGTCGTACAGGGTGGCGGCCGAGGCGAAGCTAGCAATGTGGCCGCCCAGCTCCGTGCTGCGCCGGTTGGCGTGCACCACCATGGCCAGCGCGTTCCAGCGGACCAGAGAGCGGATGCGGCGCTCGAGGGCTGGATCGCCGGGCGCAATGGCTTGCCGCGAATGCGGGATGGTGTTGATGTACGCGGTGGTGGCGTCAAAGGGCAGGTGCGCACCCGCCCGGCGCGCGCGATCGACCAGTTGTTGAAGCAAGAAATGGGCGCGTTCGACGCCAGCGTGGGCCAGGGTGGATTCCAGGGCGTCGATCCACTCTTGCGTCTCCTGCGGATCGGCGTCGCGCGCATCCTGCTGTACGTTTTCATGCACGTCTCGGTCGGCCGGTTCCCCTTGAGTCATCGGTGCCACTCCCCATTCTGCCGGCCGCAGGCCGGACTTGGTGGTGGAGTGTAGCGCGAAAAGGGCGGAGGGAAAGATGCCCCGCACTCGCCGCGGCCAGCGGGTCGCTGTCAGCAAAGATCGCTCCCAGGCAAAGCCGAGCACACCGGGCTTTCAGGGTTTCGAGCAAGGCAGACGCAGGAACTGCGCGAACTGGCAAGAGAACCACTTCGAGTTGGATATTTCGAGGGACGGCTGACGGACGCTGTAACGGGTTGGCTCGGCATTGCATCAACCTTCGCAAACCCGCGGGTTGCGCCTGACCTGCTCTTTGGGCCGGGCCAGTGCCATCCCGCCACTCATCCAAAGGAGGAATGCTCGATGAAACCAACATTTATTGCCGTTCTACTTCTGTCTCTCGTGACGTTAGCCCCTGCACACGCCGCCGATCAGCCAGCCATGGCTGCAGCCCAGCCCACCTGCGGCCAGATGACGGCGGGCATGGCCGTGATTCCCGAGAAGCTCGCCGCGGGTGCTATGTCGGTGGCCGAGATGGAGGAAGCCCACGCGAAGTTCATGTCCTCCAACAAGGACAAGGCCTCGCAAGCCGAGGTCAAGGGTCTGCGTGAGCTGGCCAAGACCCACAAGCAGATAGCGGCCAACTTGGAGAAGGTCGCAGCCGAAATGAAGAAGGCGTCATCCTGGCCAGCGGCACCGCACGACATGGCCAAGATGAAGGCCGACGCCGAACTGACCGCAGCCTCCAAGAAGGTGCTCGAGGCTCACAAGGAGATCATCGCCGAGATGCAGAAGATGGTCGCCAATATGGAGAAGATGATGAAGTAGGGCTGTCTCTCCAATCGTTTCCGCGTCCTCCGTCGCCTCTGTGGTGAACAATGGGATCCAACCACAGAGGCACGGCGGGTGCGGAGAGGCTACTCTGTTCACCGCTCATGTGACCGGATTGGATCAACTCCCAGCCGCCGACCCCTTGGCCACCTCGGCCTGAGCATAGGCTTCCAGCTTGCGCGCGTCGGCGTTGAACAGCCGGATGCCCTCGCTCAGCTTTTCCACGGCCATCGCGTCCTCGTTGTGCATCCAGCGATAGGACTTCTCGTCGAGGTGAACCGGTGCAATGTCGAGATTCTTGGCGCGATCCGGGTCAAGAGCACGTACGAGCTCGCCGTCACGTGCGGCGAGTTGCGCGAGCAGATCCGGACTGATGGTGAGCAGATCCGCGCCAGCGAGATCGATGATTTGGTCGACCTTGCGAAAACTCGCGCCCATCACCTGCGTGGGATAATCGAATTTCTTGTAGTAATTGTAGATGCGCACGACCGAGGCCACTCCCGGATCTTCCGCGCGTGGGATGTCAGTCACGTTTCTCGCCTTCTTGTGCCAATCGTAAATGCGGCCCACGAACGGTGATATCAACGTCACCTTGGCCTCGGCACAGGCCACGGCCTGGGCGAAGCTGAAAAGCAGGGTCATGTTGCAGTGAATATCTTCTTTCTCCAATTGCTCGGCTGCGCGGATGCCTTCCCAGGTCGTGCCGACCTTGATCAGGATGCGCTCACGTGACACACCGACGTCCTGATAGAGGCGGATGATCTCGCGCGCCTTCGCGATGCTGCTCGCGGTATCGAAGCTCAACCGGGCATCCACCTCGGTGGACACGCGACCGGGAACTATCTTCAGGATCTCGCAACCAAAGTTCACGAATAACTTGTCCATGAACAAGCTGGTTTGTCGTGCGTGGTCGCCGCCGGTGCGAGCCGCATAGCGCAAGGCTTCCTCGACCAGCGGCTGGTATCGTTTGTCCTGCGCGGCCTTGAGCAGAAGGGACGGATTGGTGGTCGCGTCTTGGGGCTTGTGCTCTGCAATCGCGTCAATGTCGCCCGTGTCGGCAACAACAGTGGTGAACCTCCTCAACGAATCCAGCAGGGACATCGATCATTACCTCCTCGGGCTCCACAATGAAGTGACCCAGTCCATAATTGCCTACTAATCATTTGATGCCGGAGGGTGGGTTAGGCGTCCAGCACCTCACCGAACCGGCCGTGCACGATGTGATAGTGCGCCAGACCCGACTACGGCGGCGTCGCGGCCGGGGCACCGGCGAGCCGTCTGCCGAGAACCCGCTGGACGGTGGCCAGCACCAGGGGAACCACGCCGGCCACGATAAATATCGCGTCGGCGCCGATGCGCAGCCATTCCAGCACGTGAAACGTTCCCGTCATCAGGAAGGTCAGCCGCCGGGCGTGCCAGTACCCGTTGGCGAGCGAGTCCGCAAACTGAAGCACGCCACCCGGGAAGAGGTCAATCGCCATCATCAACCCCAGGCCCAGGTTGAGCCCCCAGAAGCTGATCTTCACTAGCCGCTCGCTTCGCTTCCACCCGGGGTTGTCCGACAAACAGCGTAGGCAGAACACCAGCACGGCCAGGGCCAACAATCCAAAGACGCCGAACATGGCCGCGTGTCCGTGATTGGCGGTGAGCAGCGTGCCCACCTCGAAGTATGAGACGATGGGCAGGTTGATGAGGAACCCGAACACGCCCGCCCCCACGAAGTTCCAGAAACCCACTGCCATCAAGAAATAGATGGTCCACTTGTGGTCCGCGGCAACCGCACGCACGGCCGGCTCACTATGCAGGTGGCGCAAACGGATGAAATCCCAGGCATCCAGGGTCAAAAGGGTGAGCGGGACCACCTCCATGGCGGAAAAGCACGCGGCCAGGCCCATGTTCAGCGTGCCCTGCCCGGTGAAATACCAGTGGTGGCCGGTGCCGATGATTCCCGCGGCAAGGAAGAGAATGGCGTCGAGGTACACCATGCGTGTGGCGGTACGCACCGAAACCAGGCCAAGCTGGCGGAACATCACGGCCACCAACACGGTGGCAAACAGCTCGAAGAAGCCCTCGACCCAAAGATGAATGATCCAGAAGCGCCAGTTATCGATGACCGCGAAATTGGTGCGCGGGCCAAAGAACAGCGCGGGCAAATAGAAAAGAGGAATCGCCACTGCGGCGTAGAGAAACAGTGAGGCCAATTGCCCGCGTTCTGGTTGTCGCATGGCGGGCCGCAATGCGCGGAACATCAGCACCAGCCAGCCCGCCAGTCCCGCTGCCAGCAGGAATTGCCAAAAACGGCCCAGGTCCAAGTACTCTGATCCCTGGTGCCCCAGCCAGAACCAGAGACTCCCCAGCTTGTTGTTGATGCCGAGAAACTCGCCCCCCAGACTGCCCAGCACCACGACAGTCAGCGCGCCCAGCAGCAGCAACACGCCGACCCGCTGGCCCTTGGGCTCGCTGCCCCCAACCAGCGGAGCCATGAAGAGCCCGCCCGCCACCCAGGCGGTCGCGATCCAGAAGATGGCCAGTTGCAGATGGTAGGTGCGCAGCAGGTTGTACGGAAATAGGCGCGCGATATCGATTCCATAGAACGATCCGGGCTCCACCCGGTAGTGCGCAATGCCGCCGCCGACCAGCACCTGCAGCAGGAAGAGCAGAACCACCACGGCGAAGTACAGGCCCGCTGCACGCTGGCTAGGCGTGATTCTCCAAGCTAGCAAGGGGCTGTCATACAGGTGCTGGGCCTGACGTTCCCCGTGCCATCCGAGGTAGTCGAAGCGGCCCACCAGAAACAGCACGGCACCGAGGCCGGCCAGCAAAGTGATGAGACTCAACGCGCTCCACAGATAGGTCGAGGCAGTCGGGTGGTTCCCCGCCGCCGGGTCGTAGGGGAAGTTGTTGGTGTAGGAATAGTCCTTGCCTGGGCGCTGGGCGGCGGCGGCCCAAGCCGCCCACGCGAAGTACGAAGTCAGCGCCGTCAACTCCGCCGGGTCGCTGATGTATCCGCGCGCCAGTCCCGGCGCGGGATTGGTCCCTGAAAAGTAGCTCGACCATTCCCCTTTCTGGATCGCGTAGGCGGCGACTTCCCCCGGTGAGAAAACCAGGTTGTCACTCTCGGCGTGGTAGCGGTTCTGCTTCAGCGTGCTCCGCACAAGTTCCGCGGTTTCTGCAGCCGCGCCCATTTCCAATCCCGCGAAAGGCCGACCGAAGCGAGCACCGGCAACGGTGTCGCGCACGATCTCGGTCAGGCGATGCAGATACTCCGCGCTGTAGTCGGGGCCGAGGTAAGCCCCGTGACCCCACAGGGTGCCGTGTTCCATGAGCGCGTACTTGAGGAAGACCTCCTGGCCGGCTTCGATGTCATCGCGGGTGAAGATGGTTGCGCCCCGCTCGTCGGTCACCCGTCCTGGTATGGGCGGCGCGTTGCTGTAAGTCTTTACCGTCACGAACGACAGCACCGCAAAGCCGATGACCATCACCAGGATCACGCCGTGGCGCCACCACGCCGACAAGGGGGAAGTCTCGGGCGCTGGGTTCGTCATGGGTTGTTCCTCCAAGGGTGTGCGCGCCTTGGTTGAATGCGCGTTTCCATCTGGTGGCGCTGCCGGTAGCCCGCGCTACCAATTCGTAGCATGCGAAGAGCCGCCACCTCCTCAGGCTGCGGTGGCGTGGCGCGAGATCGTGGGAACCCGCTGGCGCAGTTCGGTTCGCCCAGTAGCCTGCTGCTGCAGCAGAATGCGCGAGAGAATAAGCTCCAGCTCCCTCGGATCCTCGATCGAATCCATCACCTGCTCGGGACAAGTCCAGTCTGTCCAGCCTGATCCGCGTACCGCGATCATGCCAGAATTCCTAGCTCCGCGCAGAAGCGCGCTATTCAACTCGGCGGACGGCATCAGGCAGGCTGTCGCGGCCGCATTCGCAAGTGAGCCCTTGCCTGCCCAAAGCCGGGCCACCGCCTCGGCCTGCATGGGCAACTGGCGCGCGGCCAAGTACCACAGATGTTCGGCGCGGGCCACCACGGTCGAGGTATTCCACAGCGCGCCGGCCGCCGCCAGCTCTGCCGCCTGCACAGGCGAGGCATGTTCTGCCAGGCCCGCCACGGAAAGCACCCGCCCGCCGAGCGGCCGCCCAGGTAGGATCCACGCCTGGCTGGACCTCCGCTGGCCACTGGACACACCGACGAGAATCACCGGCGCCTTGTCCAGGGCCTGACTTGCGGCGACCACCGCGTCCACCAGGGCCTCGGGATGGGGCACGTAGTGATCGGCTGGCGTCACCAGCACGCGCGCGTCGGGGTTGCGCGAAAACACCCGTCCCAGCGGCAAGAGCAGATCAAGACCTGCGCCGCAATCCGCCGGCCGGGTGATGATTTCAATTCCGGGCCATTCGTCCAACTGGGCACGCGCTAGCGCCTCACAAGCTGCCGCCACCACGACGACCATGCGCTCGGGTGGCACCAGGCTGGCGTACCGCGCGACCGTCTGCTGCAGCAGAGATCCTCCACCCGCAATCAAGGCAAACTGCTTGGGAACGTCCACTCCGCCGAGCGCCTCGGCAAGTGACTTCAGACGATGGTCTTCGCTGCTCGCTAGGATGATCGCGTGTAGGTCTTCACATCGGGACATGGCCACCCTCCTTGTTTCAAATGCAGCGCATGTGATGCGCGACCATTCCCTTGTGCAAGACCGAGGCCAGCGGCCGATTGCTAGAATGATCTCGCACAGGCGATGCTGAGCGGGCCCACGTTACAGCCCAGTGCGCTGTGGTTGGCAGCGGGAGGGTGCCCAAAATCCCACGATAGGATGCCGATGAGGGCCATGGTCAGGGCCGCGGCCCCAGTCCCCACCGTCGCGCCCAGACCGACGTTCCACTGGGTCTTGAGGGTGGATTCGTTGGTGCACGCCCACGGGCTCAAGGGATTGCGACAGGAATTGAGTTGGGAATTCTGCCTGAGCCAATAGATGCCAGCACCGACGGCCAACAGCGCCGCACCTCCGCTGGCCCATAGCCATGCAGCCGCTGATCGATTCGACGCCACCGCGGGCTCTGGCCTCGCAGCGGTCACGACCTCGGCCACCCGGGCGTCGCCCGAGCGCGCGCCTACCGCCGACGCCAATGCGAGGGTCACGGAGAGTTCCTTTCGTTCGCCCCCGCGGACAGCTATGGGAACCGAGCGAACTGCCCTGCCTCGCGCACTGGCTTCCAATGTGTGCGTGCCGAAGCCGAACAGCAATGTACCGTCGGACTCGAATTCCGGTGCATGGCCGTCGATGATCACGCGCGCATTCGCTGGCGAAACCGTCAGCGTGTACGTATCCACGAACATGCGGCTGCGATCGAGCAGATCCTGCGTGTGCACGCGTTGTTCAGCGGAGAGAGGCTTGCGTTTGTCTTGCAGGGCCGCCGACAAATTGCGCACCGCCGAGACGTAGTCGCGTAGTTCGAAGGAAGTCATGCCCAGACCACGTAAGGTGCGCGCGTTGGGGCTGATCGAGTGGGCGCGCCGAAAGAGACTTCGTGCCTCCTCAAAATGGAGGGCGTCGTATTCAGCCAGCCCCTCCTTGATGGCCTTTCGATAGGCAGGATCGTCAGTAGCATCCGCCCCAGACCATGGCTCGCTGAGGCTGTCGGCCGCGCGCGCGGACGCCAGGAACATCGTCGAGCAGAGGATCGAAACCGCAATGCCTCGCGCTGCCTGAAATGGAGTGTCCATGCGAGAAAGTAGATCCTGCTAGAAATCGTCCTCGGACAGACTGCCAGCGCGCGGCGTCACCGCCTTCGCCGATGCGCCAGCCCTTAGCAGTCGCGGCTCCAGTGCCGATTCACGCGCCTGCAAAACACTGCGCATGGCCTGCTGCCGCAGCGGGGGGCCTCTCCACGTCTCACGCACCGCCACTCGCGAGCGACTGTGCATTGCTGCAACTGGCCCGCCGCGCGCGTGGCCCGAATGCCTGCCATGTTCACGGGTTGCAAGTGCCCTCGCTGCAGGCGGGGACGGCGGAGCGACCACCGGAACCTCCACGGGGACGATGGTGGGTGCCACGCCAGCAATCGCCGGCGGCGTGGCAGGTTCGCTCGCTGGCGGCGTGGCAGGCTCGCTGGCTGGCGGCGCAGGATTCGCGACCGGTGCTGGGCTAGGCGCTTGCACCTGACTCGCGCCTTGCATGGCTGTCCACACACCGAAAGCAAGCGCGACCACGAGCCCAACGCCCGCCAACCCACGCAGACCACGAGGCGTGAAGAGCGACCTTACACCAGAGAAGGGCACATTGAGCAATGAAGGCCTCACTATCAGCGTCTCGCGACCTGCGGGTGGCGGGGCAATTGCCAGCTCGGAGACAGCATTCGATCTACCGTTGGCAGCGCCACTCTGCGGGGGCTGCGCGCAGTAGAGCAGCGTCTCCTGATGCGGCCCAGACGGATCCTTCTTGGCAATGGCTAGCACCACAGGCTGCGAATCGCCAGGGGGGCGATCGCGCACGGCAAGCGCGGGCACCCCAGCGAGCGGCGTGAGCAGACGCGGAAGCGGGGTGGGCGGCGCCACTTCGTCTTCGAGAGCGCTCACCATCCGATTCAGGTTCGAGTAGCGATCGTCTGGCTGCTTGGCCATAGCTATTTCGATGATGCGCACCAGACCGGGCGGCAAGTCAGGACGAAACAGCGTCGCTTGGGGAGCGGGTTCATTCAGAATTCGCTTGAAGAGATCTGGGCCCAGTTCACCCGGGAACGGCATCTGTCCGGTCAGCGCCTCGTACAGCAGCACCCCAAAGCCGTACACGTCGGCACGTGCGTCGATAGGCGCCACACCCAGAATGTGCTCCGGAGACATGTAGGACGGCGTGCCCATGGCCAATGCCGGGATCTGTCCAGCCGAGGGATCCATCGCTCGTTCCACCATGACCGAAATGCCAAAATCCAACACCTTGGTGGTCACGACGCGCCCGTCAGGCCCAATGCAAATGAAGATGTTTTGTGGTTTGAGATCCCGGTGGATCACGCCCTGTGCGTGGGCCGCAGCCACCCCACGCATAGCGGGCAAGAGCAGCCCCGCCGCTTCGCTGACACTGAGGAATCCCTTGCGGGCGAGGTAGCTGCTCAGCGGCTCTCCGTCGAGCAACTCCATCACGATGCAAGCCATTCCCTCGTGCTCGATGATATCAAAAACCGTCACGACATTGGGATGATTCACCCGGCTTGCAGCCAATGCCTCTCTTTCAAAGAGACCCTGCGCCTCGCGCGTGGTCGCCAAGGACCGCAGAATCACCTTGAGGGCGACGCGCTTGCCGGTATGTTCATTGGTACCGGCCCAGACCGCCGCCATTCCACCCTCCCCAAGCAAGTGGTCAACTCGGTACTGCCCAGCGACGAACTCGCCTGCCTGCAGGATCGTATCGAGTGTGTTGTCCGCTTTGGCTTTCGCGTTCCTCACTCCGCATCCTCCCTGCTAGCGACCCGTGTGAACCCCGGTAGGCATGTGTGTGTGTCCCTTGCTTTAAGATGCAATCACCCGGGTGCCGGATACCAACTGCAATCGTGACACCTGCAAAGAGATAAAATGTCGCTCAGTTGGATATCCGAACGACGGCGATGTTGCGGAGCAACTCAGCGCAGAAACTGCGCAATCCTTCAAACTGAACGCGCCAGGCCCCTACCCGCCACACCCCTACCAGGGAATTGGAACCCTCGTCGCGAGCGGCTCGGCGAGCTGCTAGAATCTAGTCTTGAGTCACGAACGCCCGCTTGATGGAGGTCGCTTGAGTTTCACTGTCGGAGTCAATCTCGCCGATGAATCGCCGGTCGACACGAAAGACGCAACGGCTGCGCGTTCCGAGGAAAGTGCACTTCGCGCCAGGTTGGGAATTCCCTCGGAGGCAAGCCGAGTCCTGGTGTTCGGCGAAACCAGCCACTGGGATCCCAACTGGCTGCATACCACCGAGGAATACTACCAGCTCTGCATTCCGCGCATTCTTGAGCGCGCCTTGCTGGCGCTTGAGCAGGAGCCACGCCGGGTCTTTTCCCTCGAGAGTCTGTTCTTCCTGCGACGCCACTGGCAATCCAACCCGGCCCAGCGCGAACGGCTGCGCGCTCTGGTCAACCAGCGCCGCCTGCGCTTGACCGGCACCGGCATCACCACGCCCGACACGGTGCTGCCCGACACCGAGGCTATCCTGCGCGACTACGCCGACGGACAGCGCTGGCTCAAAGACAACGGCATGGGCGTCGAACCGCGGCTGGCCTACCTGCCCGACGACTTCGGCCATTCGCCCGCTCTGCCTACCCTGCTCACTGCCTTGGGCTTTGACATGGCAGCTATCACGCGGATTGACGGCATGTACTTCGTCGGCAGCGACTATCGCAGAAAATCGGCCTTCCCCCTGCCCGGCTCGAGCGCAGAGTTGCTGACCAAGAAACTCAAGACCGCCGATTTCGTGTGGCGTGGCCCGGATGGCTCGCAGGTCCTCTGCCACTGGAATGCCTTCACCTATTTTCAAGGCGATCTGCTGGCTCACATCGGCCTGGTTCGCTGGATGGACCATGTCTTTGGTTTTCCGTGGCGAACTGAATCCCACGTCGCACGCCGCATTCATGGCTACGTTCGGGACCTCGCGCCGCTGGCGCGCACGCCCTATCTCTTTTGCCCGATCGGTGGCGATTTCAATGGGCCGATTGCCGGCCTGGTGGAACTGCTCGACCGCTACAACCGCACCCGCTACCAGACGAGCGGGGTCTGGACACTGAACGCGGGCTTGGACGACTACCTCGAGTTGGTGGCCTGCCACAAGTCCGCGCTTCCGGTGCTGAACCTGGACCCCAATCCCTACTGGATGGGGTTCTACGCCAGCCGCCCGGAGGCCAAGCGACGCGCCAAGCGTATCGTGCGCAAGCTGGTGATCGCGGAGAAACTGACGGTGCTGCCGGCGCTGGCAGGGCCGAGTTCGCGCAAGGGCGGCATCCGGGTTGAGTCCGAGATTGCAGGCGATCTGCGCGCGGCCTGGGATCTGGCGGTGTTGAGCAATCATCACGACTTTATTGCCGGGACTTCGCCTGATCGCATCTGGCGGGAAGAGCAACAGCCCTGGCTGGAGCAAGCCGAGGGGCTGGCCGACCACGCGCTCGCACGCATTCGCGCCATCCGCTCCCCGGCGCCCAAGTTTCCGCCCAGCCCCCTGCCCCTTTATAGCCTCGACGGCGGGACGCTGCGGGCAGAGACCGACATGTATCGCGTGGAACTGCGCGAGCAACAAGGAGGCGGCATCACCAGCTTCCGCCTCACGCAATCGGGTGAGGAGTTGCTTTCCGGTCCCGCCAACGATCTCGTGAGTTATCGTGACAGCGGTGGCTTGTGGCGCCTGGGGCACGAATTCCGTGGCGGGATCTTCGTCGAGCAGTCACGCGCTAGTCACGCACCGGCACGCATCAAGGTGAATGCGCGCGATGGCGTGCTTGAAATACGCGTCGACTCGGAATTCGAGGAGCGGCCATTCGTTCGCTGGCTGTGGATGCGCAAGCGCTCGCCAGTCCTGCGCATGCGCGTGGAAGGTTCGGCTCGTCGCGGCCGGACCATCACCTGCCGTTTCCCGACCCGACTGGTTTCACCGGGACTCACCATGGACGTGCCGGGCGGGATCGTGGAACGTCCAGCGCACAAGCTCTACCGTCCCACCTTCTGGCCCGCGCGTTCCTTCGCCCACCTACGCGATGAACGGAGCGATATCGGGTTGGCCGCTTTTCTGGGGGGGCCTGCCGCGGTCGCCAGCGACGGCGCGGGAACCCTGGAGTGGATCGCCCTGCGCTACGCGCCCCGCGAGACCGCATTCCATGTTCTGCCAATTCTCGCACACCCGGCGTCGGGAACCGACCCGCACCAGGGGCAGCTCGACTACGCCGTGTGGTTCACCCCCCGGGGAGATGCCAGGCGCAACCGCCTGCCCCACCACGTGCGGCGGGCTTTGCGAGCCGCCCTGTTCGGCCCCAACGAGCCGGACCTCGACGACCTGGCCAATTCGGTCATGCTGGTCGACCGCGACGACGTGCAAGTCTCCGCGCTCAAGCCGGCCTTCCAGGGCCACGCCGTGGTGGCCCGTCTCGCCAGTTTCGCGAACGGGTCAGTCGAGGTACGCCTGTCCTGCCCCAGCCGCCCCATCCGAAGCGCCACTCTGTGCGACGCTCGTGAACGCGAGATCTGCGCTCTCGAAGTGGGCAAAGAGGGAGTGGTCGTGCCCATGCCCTATGCCCTGGCCAGCGTGCTGGTGTGGTTCTAGCCGCCGTCTGCTTCGACCAGCGGCCGGACTGTGGCACGGTTCGCGGCCGCACTGCTTTGGCGTCAGCTTCATCACCGTGCCGCCGTTCGTGTTCGTCCAGTAGACGCTCGTGTCGTCTACGGCGATGCCGTTGAGACCGGCCTGTCCGGAGGAGGCGAGGGTAGTAGGGGGACCGCCGCCGGTGGCCACCTTCATTCTCCAGCAAGTCATGATCCTAAGTTTGTTCACAGCAGTTCGGCCCGATGTTCGTTCGCTCACGCACTCTTGGCAAGCAGCTTTTGTACCGGCTATTTGTACCGGAAGAGCCCCACGGTTTGCGAGACCCGGTGCGCTACCTGTCATCACCCGCTGGTCGGGGCGGTTCACTACCAGGGCAGATAGTCAGGGCCGTACACCATGCGGCCGCCAAAGTCGGCCGCCACCAAGACCAGGCCGGTGGCCGCGAACACCAGCGCCAGATAGACGATGCGCCGCGATCCCTGCAAACGGTTGCGGCGCAAGAGCCGCAAAGCAAACGCGGCCAGAATCAGACCGGCCACCGCGAAGTTGAGCGTCCGGTGCGTGACTAGCAGGGCGTGTACCGCCGGATCCGCGGGCATGTGGGCCGCGCGCAACAGGCCGGTTGCGGCTGTGGGCAGAAGGCTGAGCACCGTCCCGGCCAGAACAAAGATACCCACGCGCTGCCACTCCTCGCGTTTCAATACCAGGCCGACGAAGTCGACCAGTGCCAGGCCCACCAGCCACGCGATGGGGAAATGCACCAGCGCCGGGTGCAACCGGCCGACTAGATCGGAAAGGCCAGACGGCTTGCTCTCAACTTCCCCCGGGCCCACGGTCTGAACATCGCCGATCTGTTCCACCGCAGGCGCCGAGTCCACCGCATAGACAGCCGTTGCCAAGACCAACGCGAGCGCCGACGACGCGAGTCCAGCCAGAAGCACAAAGATTGCCACGCGTCGCATGGATTGCCTACAGGGTCACGATGATCTGCTCGCCCGCCAGCTCCGCGGCGTAGTTCGCCAGTGGCCGCGACGCAGGCCCGTGCACGACCCGACCGTTCAGGTCGAACTGCGACCCGTGACAGGGACACTTGAGCTTGTTCTCGCCCGGGTTGTATGCGACCAAACATTCCCGGTGGGTACAGACGGGGTCCAACGCGCGCACGCTGGTGGCGCTGTCGCGGACGAGAAGAACCAGCTTGCCCTTGAGCTTGAGAACGACTGAGCCGCCCACGGACTTCAGCACCTCCAGCTTGGCCAGCGGGATGGCAACCTTGCCACCTTCGGCGCGTGACGAAACCGTAGGCAGGACCAGCAGTGTACCCAGACCTAGTCCCGAACCCAAGAGGAACCCGCGACGGCCGAATGTCGAACTGGACATGATGAACTCCTTGACAATCACAAATTGAATTCGCGCGTAATGGTGAAGCCCACAATGAGGTCGTGGATGCCACGAATGGTGTTGGCCACCACGCCGTCAGCGGCGATGTACTGCGAATTGCTCATGATCAATGCAAAGGTGTGACGGTTGGTGATGATCTTGAAGGCCGTCGACAGGACCGGGTATTTCGCGTGATAGCCAGCCACATTGAAGGAAGCCTCGGCGTCCCAGGCCAGAAAGGTCTGCAGCCGCACCTCCACCGCCACCGGGATGGCCAGCGCATAGGCCTGACCGCTGGGGCGCTGCAGATTCTGGTCCACGCGGTTTTCGTTGGTCGCATTCGAGTGATAGTAGAGTCCACTCGACAGCCAAAGGCGCTCGCGCAGTGAGCGGCTGACGATGAGCTGGGCGAAACCCCCGGCCGAGTCCGGCCTAGTGGCTTCCGAATACCAGGTTGCCCCAGCTCGCGCCGCTAGGTCAACCAAGTAGCGGTCGGCGTGCAGGGCCCAGTACTTGACGTCGAATTGGTATGTGTCGTACTGGTCGCCGCCGTTACTCACGCGCTGCACGCCCACTTCCAGGTTGTCCAGGATGCCATAGCGGAGGGCAAGCCCGATCTTGAGACTACCCGCATCGAAGCCGACCCAGTCCCGAAAGGCATTGGTCTGGAAGGGCTGGAAGGTGCGGTGATCGACTAGCAGATTGAGCGCGCGGGCCCGGGTCGTGCGGGCGTTCATGACGTTGACCGCGCGTTCAATGCGCGGGTAGTTTTCCGGGTTGAGCCAGAGATTGAAGACCTGCGGGTTGTCGATCTGCTCGATGGTCGCCTCGGCTGGCTTTGCCGGCGATGCGACCTCTTGTGCCCGGGCGGTGACTCCGGCGAGCAACAGCGCAAGCGCCGCGGCAACCCCAATTTGCAGCGCCGCCGCCGGAACGTTTTTGCGTCGAGAATTCATCGTAGGTCCTCCCCGCCATCGACAGGCTGTGTCACCAATTTGGCAACATTTGCGCAGTTTGATGCCGCATACCTGTCGCGTGTGCCGCGACCGCCCAGATGTTCGGAGGAACCCTTGCAAGAAGCGAGCATCTAACCAGACAGGAAGAGATGGCTCATCTAGGCGCGTTGTCTTCTGGCTAGGCGGCGAACGGATGTGCGCGAGTCCTGGTGGAGCCGTCCAAGGAGGAGGAGCGTGGAATACGCGGCTATTGGGTTGGGTTTGTTGCTTTTCTTTGCAACGATTTGGGATCACTTTCGACTGCGCAGTTCGCTCATCGAACAGCGAGCCGAGGCCCGCAGCCTCAGGCTTGCAGGGACTGACGGGCGCAACCTTGCTGGCCTGCCCTCCATCACAGTGATACGTCCCGTGCGAGGACTGGACGTGGACGCGGACAAGAACCTGGCCGCGGCGCTGGACAACGACTACCCGGGTGAGGTTGAGACCATCTTCGTTTTTGACGACGACCTCGATCCCGCTTTTGCGGCGGTTCGCAAGGCCATTGCCGCCCACGTGGCTGCCGGCCGGCGCGGCACGGCCATGATAATGGTGGCCGGATCGCCTCCCCCGACCATGACCGGAAAACTTCACGCCATGATTGCCGGCCTGGGCCAAGCTACGGGCGAGTTGGTGGCTTTTGGAGACTCGGATACCCGCCCCCATCCCCATTCGCTGCGCATGGCAGTGGAAAAGCTACTCACCACCAAGCGAGCCGGATCCGTTTTCGTGCCAGTCGTGGCCACGGAAGCGCCGCAAACCGCGGGCGACGTGGGCGCCGCTCTCATGCTCAACGGGCTCTATGGCCCAGCGGTGGCCGGCACTGTCCGCAAGAGCGGGGAAATGCCCTTCATAATGGGCCAGCTAATGGTCTTTCGGCGCGAAATGCTCAAGACTCTGCATGACCTGAGGAGCGTGCGCGGCGAGTTGGTCGACGACATGCGAATCGGGATGGATGTGGTGGCGGCCGGATATCGCAACGTCGTCTCGCAGGACACGCTCCCCGTGGTGATTCGCGGACTCGGACTGCTGGAATTCGCCCGCATGTTCCGCCGCTGGCTGATCTTTTCGCGCTCGGGCTTGCCGACCTGGTCGTTCAAGCTGCCGGTGTGGCTGCGCGGCGCCGAGTTCTGGCTGGGATTCCTCATGGCCGCGCTCGCCTTGCACCACGGCCAGCATCTCGTTGCGATTCCCGCCGCCGCCACCGTGGTCGCGGTGAGCGTCAGTATGGTCCGTCTGCACCGGGTTCTGGGTGGAGCGGCCATCGGATGGCGCCACGCCTGGGTCCCGGCCGCGATCTTGTTGCTGGGTCCGCTGATCCTGGTAAGCGCGATTGCAAAGCCGGAAGTGGCGTGGAGGGGACGCACCTACCAACTCGATGCGCGTTCCAAGCTCCACCGTAGGGAGCCCGCGCACGCGCACCGGACTTGACGCTCTCGGTAGTGTCAGTTCACAACGTTGATGTCTCCGTTCATTGCAGCGTGATTGGCACAATCGTAGAATAGTGTGTCCGGAGCGCTGCTGGGGACAGTAAATATGACGTCGCCTGAGCTGGTTCCATTCCCGGTAACCCCGGTGTTGTAAGCATTGCCTGGCCCGGTCGACTTCACGCTCTTGATGTAGAAGACATGAATTGAGGGGACATTAACCGAGAAGGTGTAGGTGCTTCCGCGACAGAACGTCAGCGTGGGATTCGCCACCCCGTCAATCAACCAGGCCGTCATTCCACTGTTCGTCACGGTCAGGGTGCCTGGCGCGTGGCAGGCAAGGGCAGCATCCGCATTGGTGGCTCCGCCGGTGGAGCTCACCCCGCCGGTCGTCGTCACTCCGCCCGTCGCGCTCACCCCGCCGGCCGCACTCACCCCGCCGGTCGTCGTCACTCCGCCCGTGGCGCCCACTCCGCCAGTCTCCGTCACTCCGCCCTTGGCGCTCGCTCCACCCGTCTCACTCACCCCGCCGGTCGCACTCACTCCGCCCGTCTCACTCACTCCGCCCTTGGCGCTCACTCCACCCGTCACCGTCACTCCGCCGGTCTCGCTTACTCCGCCAGTCTCCGTCACTCCGCCCGTCGTCGTCACTCCGCCGGTCGTCGTCACGCCGCCCGTCGTCGTCACGCCGCCGCTCTCCCCGCCGGTCGCTATTGCGCCACCGTTCTCTAGGGTGCCCCCGGTTCCCGAGCGTCCACCCGTGCCATAGCCATTTCCGTTGCTGCTTGAACACCCGGCCAACGTCATCAATGAGATGGCCAACACCCGAATTTCCCGCAGATAGATCATGGCTTTCCTCCGGTAAAAGACTGTTCGTGGAAGTTCCTGTTCATGGTTCGAGAAACTACTCAATAACCTTGATGGTGCCCGCCATCTCTTCGTGCCCACTGCCGCAGAACACGTCGCAGTGGAAGGGGAATTCGCCCAACTTGTCAGGCGTGAATTTCACCTGCGTGACCTTGCCGGGATTGATCTCGGCCTGCAGCTTGAGCGCAGGGCAGTTGAAGCCATGTTGCCGGTCGAGCGAAGTCAGTTGCAGAACTGCAGGCACGCCTCGCTTGAGCGTGATCACGCTGGGCGAATAGGCGAACTTCTTGGCCGTCACCTTCACCACCTGCTCGGTCGCGGGCGTATCCTTGACCTGCGGGACCGGCAACTCGGTGAGCGCCAGTTCCGCCTGCCGAGCGCGCACCTCGGCCTGCCGGTATCCCAACCCCTGGTAGGGGTGAGCCGGATCCCAGGGAATTGGCCCCTTCTTCGGCACTGAGTGCGGCGCCGGCAGCGGATACATCATCCCCTTCGCCGCGTGGTGGCCGATGTGTCCGCTTTGGTGGTGGTTCTCCTGGTGGATGTGCCCGTACAGGACGGTGACATTCTGGTAGGGCATGAGCAGCTCGACCGCCTTGCCTCCGTCGGGCGTGGCCCAATCCCAGTCCGGCGCCAGGTCGAACAGCGGCCGGTGGGTGAGCACGACGATGGGGGCCGAGTGGTTCTGCTTCTTGAGTTCCTCCGCGAGCCAGCGTAGCTGCTCGTCGCCCAGGTGGGCCGTGGGGTCCGACACATTGTCGAGCGCGATGAAGTGCACGCCCTTGTGGTCGAAGGTGTAGCGCGAAGGCCCGAGGATCTCGCGATAGGCCGCGCCCCGGTCCAGCGCAGCGTCGTGCTCGCCTGGCAAATACCTGATGTTCTCGACCTTCAGCCCCTGGCTCAGCTCGCGGAACCCGGCCAGGCGCTTGCGGCGCTCCTTGTCGTCGTCGGTGGTGTGAGTCAGATCGCCGGTGAAGACGACGAAATCCGGCTTGTGGGGCACGGAGTTCACTGCCGCGATGGCCTTGGGCAATGTGCCGGTGAAGTCCGGGTTGATGGCGGGATTGCTGAATCCCCAGTGCGTGTCGGATAGCTGTACGAAGAAGAAGTCCTCACCGCGCCAACTACCCGCGTGCGCTGCCCTGCCCTTGACCAGGTCAGAGGCGAACACGATACCGCCCAGGCCGGCCAGGCTTGCTGTCAGAAACTGCCGCCGCTCCATTGTGGTCTTCATGCTCTCTCCTCCGTGGCCGCTGCACCTCATCGGACGCCTGGTCCGATTTTTCACGGTTCGATGCTCTAGGTCACCCGGATGTGTCGCGGCAGAAGCTCTGGGACGAGGACCTGCAGCTATTGGTAGGATTCCCGGACTAGGCCTGAATCCGCAGGTAGCGTTCCACCGAAGCAGCGGCGGTGGAGCCCTCGGCCACGGCGGTGGCGATCATCTTGATCTTGCCTGGGTAGGCCACGAAATCGCCGGCCGCAAACACACCATGGATGGCAGTGCGCATGGAAGAGTCCACTGGCAGATGGCAGCCATCCAAGGTCAGCTTCACATCCCATTGGGCCAATCCGCCCAGATCCGGTACCTGGCCCACGCTCACCAGCAGGAGATCCGCAGGAATCTCCTGCGCCTCCTGATCGTGCAGGGCCACCAGCACGTGATCCAGTGCGACGTCGCCACCCAGCCCGACCACCTCCGCATCGAGCATCACTTGCACGCCCGATGCGGCCAGTCGCTCCAGCGAGTGCGGGTACGCGCGAAAGGTCGTGTGGCGGTGCACGAGCGTCACCTCGGGCACAATGGCTTTGAGGGCAATAGCCATATCTACCGCCGTGTCGCCGCCGCCCACCACCACTGCGTGATGGGCGGCGATGCGGTCGCGCGACGGCAGCCGGTACACCAGGCCGCGTCCGGCAAAGCGATATTCGTCTTTGAGACCCAGTTTCTGCGGCCGGAACCGGCCCAGACCCAGCGCAAGCAAGAGCGATCGAGCCTTCACCACCCGGATAGTGGACCGCAGGACAAAGCCGCTGTCTGCCCCGTATCCGACGGACTCCACTGCCTCGTGTTCCTGCAATTCGGCGCCAAAATGCGCTGCCTGCTCCGCCAGCCGTCGCGCCAACTCCCCGGAAGCCACGTCGAGATGAGCCGGAAAATTCGTGACCGGCTTGCTGGGATACAGACTGACCAGTTGGCCGCCGAATGTCTGGGCCTCGAAGGTGATGCTGCTCAGACCACGCATGCGACAGTGAGCGGCTGCCACCAGGCCGGCCGGGCCGCCGCCGACAATGGCCACGTCGTAGGGCACATCCTCACTCGCAACGTAGGGCACACCCTCTCTCGCGGCGTAGGGCACTTCCTCAACCAAGGGTTCCGCGTTTTCAATCTGCATCTCACCTCACCCCCTGCAGACAAAGTCTGGTCCAGTTGAAAGTGACGGCAAGGCTCACGGCGTCGCCCTTCCGACGGCGCGCGCGTTTTGCGCGATCATTTGCCAGTGGCAGCCAGAACATGGGCTTCGTCCAATTGCGATGCAGTTCGGTGAAAAAAGGATCAGCGAGCCTTCTCGGTCGAAAGATGAGCTCGCCGCTGAGCCGCATCTGGCTATCGCTTTTCATCCACGCTACCCGGCAACGCGACCGCGACGCTTCGCGCTACCGACCGATGGAGGAAGCGACCTTCCCCTTCTGAACCCAAGGAGTGTTGATACGGCATGCTGAGTCCTTCTCGAATCCTTCAGAACCACGTCCCGGTCCGCAGCCTGCTAGCTATTGCTTTTCTTAGTATCGCGTCGTGCGCGAACATACAGGCTCCCCCGTCTCAAGGAAGCGGCGGCCAAGGTGGCACGAGTGCCAGCGGCGGGTCAGCCACGCAAAGCGGAGGCAACAGCGGAAGCGGTGGCAGCGCAAGCGGTGGCAGCGCTGCCTCAGGCGGCCAGGTAGCCAGCGGTGGGAACACCGCCTCAGGCGGGCAGGAAGACACTGGTGGGAACGCCGCCTCGGGCGGGCGGGAAGACACCGGTGGAAACTCCGCCTCAGGCGGACAGGCAGACACCGGTGGGAACCCCGCCTCAGGCGGGCAAGAAGCCACTGGTGGGACGGTGGGGAGCGGGGGTAGTGGAGGCGCGGACGGAGCCTCGGACGACAGCAATTCTTCTGACGATGGCGGAATCCTGGACGACGGTGGGGGAACGAGTGAGGCTGGCGACACAGCGAGCAGTACCGGCGGCGACGACGCCCCCACCGAGCCAACCCTTGCCGATCTGTGCGTCGCAATTGGCGGAACCTACACCGACGACAAGTGCGTGATTGATTGCAGCGCTGCCGGCGCTTGCGGATCCGTGGTCACCTGTCCATCCCAACTCTCTTGCCAAATCACCTGCGGGCAAGATGGATGCGCAGGTGGAATAACCTGTGACCACTCAGCCGGTTGTGACATCGCCTGTACAGACTCCAATTCATGCGCGGGCTCGATCAACTGCACGGGCAGTTCGTGCGCGGTGGCTTGCGGTGGCGCCAATGCCTGCAAAGCCGGGGTGACCAGCTCCGCTGCCAAGAATCAGATCGACTGTAGCGGCGACGGCGCCTGTGCCGGGGGCGCGGCTTGTTCGGGCGACTCGTGCGCATTGACCTGCACGGGGAGCGGGTCTTGCGTGGGCTCCATCTCGGGCTACGGGACCACAGTCACCGTAGGCTGCACAGGCGCAAACTCGTGCCAGGGGCGAGTAGATTGCGCCGCCTCGACCGTCGCAATCGATTGCACGGGAGCACAAAGCTGTCCCCATGGTGCCTGTTGTCACTCTGGAAGCTGCACGCTGCAGCCCTCCACGCTGACTTGCACCCATTAGTCGATAGTCGGAGGCTGGCAGGCCTTCGGACGCGGCGAGCAGCGACGCGACCAACGGCGCGTTGAGCTTCCCCCCACAGCACAGTTCCCTGTGACGACGGGCCGCCTGTGCGCCAGCGCGGGTCGGCCAGCGGTCGCGGTGAACTGTGACTTTGTGCTATAGCAGAGTCGCCGATTGACGCCGGGTTGAAAGTGCGCATGACCAAGCGGAAGACAAAGCCCCGAGGATCCCGAGGGCCGGGCAAGCCGGGTTCGCCTTCTGCCCGGGCGCAGACCCGCAAGACGCCCATGGCTTCGGCCACAGCCGCCGCTTCCACGCCTGGAGGTTTCGGTGCGGCTGCCCTGGCAGCTTCGCATGAGGGTCTCATCTCCACCAACGAGCGGCGGAAATCCGCTAGTGAGGAGTTGGAGACTGCCAAGGAAGAGTTCCGGTCGCTGAACGCAGAGTTGGAGACTGCAAACCGTGAGCTGCGCCAGAAGGTCCACGAGCTGGGCATGGCCAATACCCGCGACATCACCGAGCGCAAGCAAGCGGAGGAGCTGGTCCGCCGCTACGCGAGCCTGCTACGTTTATCCCAGGACGCCATCCACGTTCGCCGCCTTTCCGGGCAAATCGAGTTCTGGAGCGACGGAGCCGAAGATCTCTACGGCTTCACTGAGCAGGAGGTTCTGGGCAAGAATGTCCACGAGCTCCTGCAGACCGTCGGCTCGATTTCCACGGCTGAGGTGGACGCAATCTTGGCCCGGGTCGGCCACTGGGAAGGGGAGCTGGTCAACCGCAGCAAGAAGGGACGGCCGGTCACGGTTTCTGTCCGGATGCAGCTCGTGCGCGGCGAAGATGGAGTCGATCTGATTCTCGAGTCGGGCTACGACATCAGCGAGCGCAAGCAGGCCCAGCAGGCGCTGCAAGACTCCCAGCAGCGGCTGACGGCCATTGTCGACAGCATCGCCGACGGCTTCTACTCCCTCGATCGGCAATGGCGCGTGACCCACATGAACGACACTGCCCTAGGCTACTTCCACAGGGCGCGCGAAGAGGTGCTGGGACACTCGATCCTCGAGGTTTTCCCCGGGTTCCGCGGCAGCGTTTTCGAGAGTGAGTTCCGCCGGGCGAGGGAGAGTGGCGCCCCGATCCGCGTCCACGCACCCTCGGTGGTCACCGATCGAACGGTAGAGCTGTTTTGCTATCCGGGTCCGGACAACTTGACCGTGCTATTCCTAGACGTCACCGAGCGCGACATCCAGGCCCGTCGCGTGAAGCAGCTCACGCAGCTCTACGCGGTCCTCAGCCGGGTCAATGAGATGATCGTCCGCACCCGCGACGAAACCCAGATCTTCCAGGAGGTGTGCCGCATCGTCGCAGAGCAGATGACATTCCCCTTGGTCTGGATCGGTCTGGTCGATGGAGCTAGGGTGCAGCCCGCGGCCGCCAGCGGCACCGCCGTCGACTACCTTGATGGCATCAGCGTAGATGTCGAGGGCAAACTGGGCCAAGGCCCGACCGGCTCCTGCATCCGCGAAGATCGGGCGGTGGTGAACGATGACTTCGACGCCAACCCCTTGATGTCCCCCTGGCGCGAGCCGGCCCTGCGCCACGGCTTCAGAGCGTCCGCTGCTTTCCCCCTGCACAAGAACGGGAAGGCGGTGGGCGTTCTCACTCTGTATTCAAACCAACCGGCCGCCTTCGACTCGGAGCAGATCGAGCTGCTCTGTGCACTGGCGGCCGACGTCTCGTACGCGCTGGATGCGATCGAAGCCGAGCGCCTGCACGGCGAAGCCGAACGGGCACTGCGACAGAGCGAGGCCGAGCTTCGCGCCGCGGACGTGCGCAAGAATGAGTTTCTCGCGATGCTCTCCCATGAACTGCGCAACCCGCTCGCGCCGATCAAGAACAGCCTTTACATCCTCGCGCATGTCCGCGGCGATGCCGAGCAGGTGAAGCGTGCTGAATCGGTGATCGAGCGCCAGGTCGCGCACCTGACCAGGCTGGTCGACGATCTGCTTGACGTCACGCGGATCACCCGGGGCAAAATTCAGCTTGAGCCGGAGCAACTTGACCTCGACGAGCTGGTCGGCCGTACCGTCGAGGACCATCGCGACCTGTTCGCAAGAACCGGAGTCAAGCTCGCCCTGCGGCCCAGCGGCGCCCGGTTGAGGGTCAGCGCAGACAGAACCCGCCTGGCCCAGGTCATCGGCAACCTACTGCAGAATGCGGTGAAGTTTACCCCAAGGGGCGGCGCCACCACCGTCTCGGTCGAGAGACTTGAGGACGGCCAGGCGGCAATCCGGATCTGCGACACCGGGGCTGGCATCGGCGTAGACATTCTGCCCCACCTATTTGAGCCCTTCACCCAGGCAGACCGGACACTCGACCGCTCCAAGGGTGGCCTCGGACTGGGGCTGACCCTGGTCAAGGGCTTGGTGGAAATGCATGGCGGATCGGTTGCGGCGCGCAGCGAAGGGCCAAGCAAGGGTGCCGAGTTCGACGTCGTGCTTCCCACGTTGACCGCGTCGGCAATCACCGCGCCTCGCCCTGCCGAGGCCGAGCCTTCGCACCCACGTAGGCGCGTCCTCATCATCGAAGACAACCGCGACGCCGCCGACAGCTTGCGAGAGGTGCTGGAGCTCGTCAATCACTCGGCTATGGTTGCCTATTCCGGCGATCAGGGCATCGAGAAGATTCGGACGCACCGGCCGGACGTTGTCCTCTGCGACATCGGCCTGCCAGGCATGGACGGGTACGCGGTCGCGCGGGCGGTGCGCGCCGACGCCACCCTGTCCGCCACTACCCTGATTGCGTTGAGTGGGTACGCCGCCGCAGAGGACGTGGCAAAGGCGCGGGAGGCGGGCTTCGACTGCCACCTTGCCAAGCCCCCGAGCATCGAGGCTATCGAGCACGCGCTCGCGGACGCGGAGAGGCGAAGGCAATAAGCAGGGGTCCGGCGCCGAACCTGGCGAGGCTCGGGGCGTTGAGGACGGGTGCACGCTGGTTTTGCCACCTGCTCATTGCTTCATCGACAGCGGAGTTGGAATCGAGCCCGCGATGCTCCATCGATGTCACAACCTCGACGCTGGATTCTCTAATTGTACGTGCCGGTCTTTCCTCCACGCCATTCCCGCAATCTTTGCGGTGGGTTGCTGGATGAGTTGTGGCACATGGCTGCCGTTCACCAACAAGTCGCCCCGGGCAGGATCCAGAAACACGATGGTGCCCGACCCTTTGAAATACCGGATTGAAGCGATCGATGGCGTCGCAGAATACGATCTCACGAGAAGACTCTGACGACGAAGCGCGCTCTGGGGCACGCCCGGTCTTCGTCGGGATTGGGGTTTCACCGGGAGCGCTCCACGCCCTCGAACGATTCTCTTCTCTCGTATCAGCCGATAGCGGGCTCATCTTCGTGGTCGTGCAACAGCTCGAGCGCAACCATCCCAGTGTGCTGGCGGAGTTGCTCGGCAAGCACACGCAGATGCCAGTGCAACAGGCCGAGGACGGGGTACGCCCGCTTCCCAACAATGTCTACACCATCCCGCCCAACACTTCGACCAGCACCTAGCCAAGCCCCCCAGCATGGAGAAGCTTGAGGAGGTCTTGGAGAGTACCAGCGGCGGTTGGTAACGGATCGCAAGTCGCATATCGTCATCTAGCCTGCGCCGCAGCGCGTTTCGGTACAAGGTGCTCACGCGCAGGTTGAGAGGGAAAGAGCCCGCGCAATGGGGCGCGTTGCGAGCGTCCTCAAGAGGAAACTCGCGCATAGCCTCCTGGTACCGAAGGCGTCCATTTTCGGCCGGTGAAGTTTCGCCGTCGGTGTTGGATCTCCACCAGTTTTCTTCGTGGCGTGGCCAAGTTTGCGCGTGCGTCGGTCTTGGTGCATGGTTTGCAGACGTCCGCTCACCAGACCATTTCTAGGAAGGAGTTGCTGCAATGACCCGCTGGAATCCCAAGAAGGCTCTCGTTCATCTGGCCCTGAGCACCGCCACCAAGGGACTCGGCCTGATATCCGAGGATTCGGTTCGGCGCCGCATCGACAAGTCCAAGCGCGACCTCAGTGAGCCGATAAGTGGGGATTTTCTCTTCAAGTTGTTCTGCGAGGTCAAGCGACGCCACCGCGAGATCGCTCCAAACTGCCTTTCGCGCCTGGTGCACAACCTGGTCGGCGATCAGATCCTGCTCGGCACGCCCTATCGCAAGCGCAACCGCAAGGAGCTGCACGACTACCCGCACATGGTGGTCATCAGCCCAACCATGCGCTGCAACCTGAAGTGCGTGGGCTGCTATTCCGCTTACTACAATCGCAAGGACGCGCTCAGTACGGCTGACCTGGACCGGGTCTATGGCGAAGCTAAGGATCTGGGCATCCGCTTCGTGGTGGTGAGCGGCGGCGAGCCGTTCATCCGCGAGGACTTCCTGGAGCTGTGCGAACGGCACAACGACATGATCTTCATGACCTACACCAATGGAACTTTGATCGCCGAGCGCCAGTTGGCACCCCGATTGGCCAAGCTGGGCAACGTGATCCCGTGCATCAGCGTGGAGGGTTTCGAGAAGGAGACCACCGCGCGCCGGGGCGCGGGAGTGTGGGACCGGATCCTGGCCAGCATGGCTGCTCTCAAGCAGGCGGGCGTGATCTTCGGCTTCTCAGGCACGCCGACGCGGCTGAACAATGATCTCATTGTCTCCGACGAGTTCATCGATTTCTACGTAGAGCGCGGGTGCATGATCGGCTGGTACTTCTCCTACATGCCGGTCGGGCGCGATCCCGACCTCAGCCTGATGCCCACTCCCGAACAGCGCTTGCACCGCATGCAGCGCATCCGCGAAATCCGCGCACACAAGCCGATTGTGGCTGCCGATTTCTGGTGCGACGGGCCCCTGGTGGGCGGCTGCTTGTCAGCCGGGCAGCGCTATTTCCACATCAATGCGCAGGGAGGTGTCGAGCCTTGCGTGTTCCATCAGTTCCACGTGCACAACATCAAGGACGTGTCGCTGAAGACCGCCTTGTCGAGCGACTACTTCAAGTACATTCGCAAGCGAAACCGCGAAATAAAGAACATCTATCGGCCCTGCCCCATCATCGATCGGCCGCAGATTCTGCGCGACGCCCTGGAGAAGTTTCACCCCACGCCGTCGCAAGAAGGGGCGGAAAAGATCAAGACCATTCTCGCCGACGGCCTGGACGAATACGCGGTGAGCTTGAAGAAGGTGATGGACCCGGTCTGGCAACGCGAATTCCCGGACAAGAAAGAGATAGTGGACGATTCCCTGCACGTCGGAGAGCACGGGCGGAGCCTGCTCAAGGGGGAGGCTTGCACCGAGCCGCCCAGCAAAGCCCGCGCCGCCGCCACGCGGTGACCTGCTCGCGGACCTCCGATTGTCCCGGCCCGCTGCGACCTGCAAGCTAGCGGGGCATCCAACAGACAGGGCAGCGGAGGACCTTGCCTGTGACCAACCGGCCAGTTCCAGATGAGCGATCTCACCGGCTTGTTGGAATTCACCCGCCGTCACCCGGGCTTCCAGCCGCTGGTCGTATGCAGCGCCAGCGGACGCGCGATCGCCGAGCGAGTGGATGTGCCGGCGATCACCTGGCAGCAGTTCTTGCTCGACGGCCCGCCCGGCACGACAAGGGGGCACACCTGGCGAGGCTAAAGGGCCTCCGACTTCAGTCAGTGGCCCCTCCGAAAAGGTGGCGGGCTGAATGTGTGAAACCTGCGCTTGCGCGCGTTCCGAGGTAGGTTCTGAGCATGGACGATGTGCTGGCAATCATATTGGGGGGCGGACGCGGGACGCGCCTGTTTCCCCTCACTCTCAAGCGCTCGAAGCCGGCCGTCCCCATTGGCGGCAAGTATCGCCTCATCGACATCCCTATCAGCAACTGCCTGAACGCAGGGTTGCGGCGCATCTTTGTGCTCACCCAGTTCAACTCGGAAAGCCTGAACACGCATGTCGCGCGGACCTACAAGTTCGACGTGTTTTCTTCTGGCTTCGTGACCGTGCTGGCCGCGGAGCAGACCGAGGAGGGAGGCGATTGGTTTCAGGGGACGGCCGATGCCGTGCGCCAGGGTCTGCGCCACATGCATCGGAGATCCGCGCGCGATCTGATGGTGCTGTCGGGAGACCAACTGTACAGCATGGACTTCCGCGAAATGCTGCGCACCCATCGCGAAAGCAACGCCGACGCGACCGTGGCGGTGATTCCTGTGGCGGAAGAGCACGCCACCGGACTCGGCGTTTTGAAGACAGACGGAACGGGACGCGTCGTTCTTTTCGATGAAAAGCCGCCGCGCGAGCGACTGCCCGCCCTGGTTTCCGACATCCCAGGGCACGCGCCCGAGTGCCTGGCCTCAATGGGCATCTATATCTTCCGGCGAGATGTCCTGGAAAAGGCAGTCTCGGATCCCAAGCTGGTTGACTTCGGCCGGAACGTCATTCCCCATGCGGTCCCGGACCAGCGCGTGCAGGCGCATATCTATCGCGGCTACTGGGAAGATGTCGGGACGATTCCATCGTACTTCAGGGCCAACCTGGCTCTCTGCCAGCCGATTCCGCCGTTTGATTTCTACGACGCCTCCCGCCCCGTCTTCACCAACCCACGCTTTCTGCCTGCTTCAAAGCTAGAACAATGCACTATTCACAATGCCCTTATCTCCGAGGGCTGTATCCTGCAGGGCGCGGATGTCGACCGCGCCGTGATCGGCATCCGCAGCCGCATCGGCAGAAATGTGCACATCCGCAACAGCCTGCTCATCGGCGCCGACAGCTACGAGACGTTGGATGAGATACGCGCCACTGAGGCGCGCGGCATACCGCCGGTTGGCGTGGGCTCCGATTCGATCATCGAGGGCGCCATCATCGACAAGAACGCCCGCATCGGCCGCGGCGTTCGCATTGTCAACCAAGCCAAGGTCAAGGAGAAGGACGGGGACGGCTATTTCATCCGCGAGGGGATCGTGGTGGTTCCCAAGAATGGCATTCTCACTGATGGGAGTGTCATAGACTAGGAAGGGACATCCGCGAGAAGTTCCTCCAGCTTCTCCAGACTCGACGGCTTGGCAAGGTGCCGCTCGAATCCTGCCTCCCCCGCCCGCTGCAAGTCATCGGGCAGGGCGTAGCCGCTCAGAGCCACCAGGAATACACCTTTCAGCGCCTCATCGGCCCGGAAGGCGCGCGCGACCTCATAGCCATCCATGCCGGGTAGGCCAATATCACAAAGCACGATCTCCGGCTTGAAGTCTCGAGCCCGGTGCAGCCCGTCGGGACCGTTGTAGGCGACCTCGACGATGTGCCCGCCGAACTGCAGCACCTCGCGCAGGCTATCAGCCGCGTCTCGGTTGTCCTCGATGATTAGGACGCGCCGGTGCCTCCCCGCCGTCCCGACTGCCCTCGAGCTAGCCTCCGCGACTGCCGTCTCGTCGAGCGGCAACTCAACCATGAACTCCGCTCCCTTGCCCGGGCCGTCGCTGTGCGCGCAGACCTCGCCACCATGCATCTCCACCAGACCCTTGACCAGCGCCAGCCCAAGTCCGAGGCCACCCTTACTGCGATCCAAGGTCGCGTCGGCCTGCATGAAGGGCTGGAACAACCGGCTGAGCATCGCCGGCTCAATCCCAACCCCAGTGTCTGTGACCCGCAGGGTAGCGCGCTGCCTCGACGCGGCGACCGCAGTGCTGACCCTGACTCGACCGCCGGCCGGGGTGAACTTGGCGGCGTTTTGCAGGAGATTTCCAACTATCTGAGCGAGGCGATTAACGTCGCCTTTGACCGGCAAACGATCTGGGGCGAAGGTCGCTTCAACCACGATTCCCTTTTCCTCGAACAAGGAGTGATGGTCCTCGACCGTGCGACGAACCAGATCATTCAGTTCAAGGGTACTGCGTTGGAGCTGGATCTTGTTGCGCGAGACCCGCGTGACGTCGAGCAAGTCGTCCACCAGGCGCGCCAACTGGCCGACCTGCCGGCCGATTACCGCAAGGGCGTGCTTGGCCTGCTCACCGCCCGGGGCCGTGCGATCGAGGATGTAGAGGCTGTTGCGAATGGGCGAGAGCGGGTTGCGCAGTTCATGCGAGAGAACCGCCAGAAACTCGTTCTTGCGCTGATCGGCCTCGGCGAGCTGGAGGTTGGCGGCGCGTAGCGCCTCCTCGGCTTGCTTGCGCTCGGTAATGTCCTGCACCATCCCGAGCGATCGGGCGACGCTTCCCGACTGATCGCGCACGTGCTGACACTTCTCGTGAACCGTGCGGATTTCGCCTATGGACTTGCGAATGATCCGGTGCTCGATCTCGAAGCTGTCTCGCCCTTCGCGCAGAGAGGCCGAATAGGTGCTGTCGACCGCGGCTCGGTCCTCAGGGTGGACAGTCTCCAGAAATGCCTGGTAGGTGGCGCCGAACTCCTGCGGCCCGAAACCGAAGATTCGGTACACCTCGTCCGACCAGGAGAGCCGGTTGGCGACGATATCGAGCTCCCAGCTACCGAGATGGGCGATCAGTTGCGCCAGCTTGAGACGCTCCTCACTCTCGCGCAACGCCTGCTCTGCCTTCTTGCGGTCGTCGATGTCGCGCAGATAGACGTCGAGACCGCCGGGGCGCGGGAACATGAACACTTCGTACCAGCGGCCGTTGAGCGGCGACGGCGACTCGTAGTGCTCGTGGCTGCGCTTGCCTACCGCATCGAGGTAGTGCCGGTGGACGCGCGTGCCCACGATCTTCGGGAACATGTCCCAGATGACCTTGCCAATAAGTTCGCTGGCAGGCCGCCCGAAGGGCGCCCGCTCGGCCGCCGGGTTCACCTCGACGAAGCGCCACTCGGCGTCGAGCGAATAGAAGGCATCCGCGATACTCGCCAGGATTGCGGTGGTCCTGCCATGGGCCTCGCGCAGCGCCGCTTCCGCCTGCTTGCGCTCGGTGATGTCCTGAACGATCCCGGCCATGCGTCGAATCTGGCCGCTCTCATCGGCGCGATGGCGGCCCGCCGCCCAGATCCAGCGAGTCGCCCCGTCGTGCCGCAAGATCCGGCATTCAAAGCTCCAGTCGCACTGAGTGGCGAGCGCTTGGCGGAATTTCCCGTCTACCGCTTCACGATCCTCCGGGATCACGTGCGCGATGAACATATCATAGGTCCACTCGGGCAGAAGCTCCTGATAGCCGAAGATCTGGTCGTGCTGGAGGGACCGATGCGCCGTGTGGTCCATCAAGTCGAGCTCCCAGCACCCGATGCGGGCCGTCGTGAGTGAAAACGACAACAAATCCTCGCTCCGTCGCAATGCCGCCTCTGCTCGCTTGCGCTCCGCAATGTCGCGCGATCCACCCTGGGTAGTTTCGCGGCTGGGCGAGCGTTTTCGCGGCTGACGACTCATGGACTTGTTTCCGTGACGGCCATGTCTACCATGCGCCATCTTGGCTTATCAGCCTGTTTCTGCCGCAGGTTGGCTAAGCAAGCCCGGTTACAGTCTAAGGCCGCTGGCACATCTGCCCACGCCGCAGCATCCAACCGCCGAATGAGGCATCAGGCCCGCTTAATGGCGGCACTCTGGACAGGGTGCCTCGCCGCTTCGCTTATTTGGAACCTGCACGAGCAGAGGGAAAAGAGTATCGAGATCGCGCGTATCAGCGCCCAGGTCACTTTCGACAACGACGTCCTCTACCGCAGATGGGCCGCGCAGCAGGGCGGCGTGTACGTACCGGTGTCGGAGCACACGGCCCCCAATCCCCATCTTAACGTCCCCAATCGGGATGTCACCACGACCTCCGGCCTGTCTCTGACCCTGCTCAATCCCGCCTACATGGCCCGCCAGGTGAACCAACTGGCGCAGCAGGGCCGCGGCAGCCGAGGTCACCTCACCAGCCTCAAACCATTGCGCCCCGAGAACGCACCCGACGCCTTCGAGGCGGCTGCGCTTGCCTCCTTCGAAAATGGAGTCAAGGAGGTGAGCGCGTTCGAAAGCAGGAATGGGCTGCAGGACCTGCGCCTGATGCGACCCTTCCTGATAGAGAAGCCCTGTCTCAGATGCCACGCTCAACAGGGCTACCAGGAAGGCGACATTCGGGGCGGGATCAGCGTCTCCGTGCCGATGGAGCCAATCCTGTCCCTTGAGAGGCCGCAGGTCGCGCGCACCTCGATTGCCCACGGACTGGTTTGGCTGCTGGGTGTCGTGGGTCTCACGTTGTGGGGCAGAGGGCTGGACAAGCACATTGCCGCAAGAGAGCGGGCCGAGCAGGCGGCCAGGCACAACGCGGCTGAGCTGGAGGCCGCGTTTGCGGCGATGACCCATGGGATCATGGTGTACGACGCCGCAGGATCGATGGTGCGCGCCAACTCTGCGGCGCGGGCGCTCTATGACATCGACCCGCTTGGGGTTGACATCGAGACTCTGGCCAAACGTCTGTCCTCCCGCCGGCTCGATGGGCGTCCACTGGTGCGCGAGGAGCTGCCGACAGTCCGCGCGCTCAAGGGCGAGCGAGTTCTGGGCGAGCGATTCGTTCTCACCCGGCCGGACGGGCAGGAGATGGTCGTATCATTTTCGTCCGCTCCCTTGCAGTTGGGCGGTCAGGCTATCGGAGCGGTCACGGTCGGGACCGACATCACTGATCTTATTCGAACTCAGGAGGCGCTTCGCGACTCTGACCGACTCAAGGACGAGTTTCTCGCCGTGCTCTCTCATGAGCTGCGCAACCCACTCGCGCCGATACGCAACAGCCTTTTCATTCTGGATCGGGCGGTCCCGGGTGGCGAGCAGGCGCGCCGGGCCCAGGCCATCATCGATCGCCAGGTCGGGCACCTGACCCATCTGGTAGACGATCTCCTAGACGCGACCCGCATCACAAGGAACAAGATCCGGCTGCAATGCGAGCCCCTGGACCTGACTGATCTCGTGCGGCGAACCGTCGAGGATCACCGTTCGCTTTTCGAGAAAGGCGAGGTTCACCTCGAGGCCGCCCTGCCGGCCGAGCGTATTGCGGTCAACGCCGACCGGACACGCCTGGCGCAGGTGGTGGGAAACCTATTGCAGAACGCGGCCAAGTTCACCGGCAAAGGCGGGCGCGCCCAGGTATCCGTCGCCGTCGATGAGGCGGCGAGGCGAGCCATCATCCGGGTTACTGACACCGGCGTCGGCATTTCGCCTGAGTTGCTGCCGCGCCTGTTCCAGCCCTTCACCCAGGCCGATCACACCATGGATCGCAGTCAAGGCGGCCTCGGCCTGGGACTGGTGTTGGCCAAGGGGCTGGTCGAGTTGCACGGCGGAGAGATCAGCGCGCACAGCCAGGGCATCGGCAAAGGCGCGGAATTCATCGTACGATTGCCACTCGATAGCGCGCTCGACGTCCGAACTCCGACCCCCATCGATCTTTCACCCCGAGCCCGCCGGGTGCTTGTCATCGAGGACCAGGCCGACGCAGCCCAGAGTCTGCGTGAGGCGCTCGAACTCTGTGGCCACCAGGTCCAGGTCGCCGACAACGGACCCAGCGGTCTGACCGAGGCGCGCGCGTTCCGTCCTGAGGTCGTACTCTGCGACATTGGGCTGCCCGGCATGGACGGTTACGAGGTCGCGCGTGCCTTCCGGGCTGATGGGGCGCTCAAAGACATATTCCTAGTAGCCCTAAGCGGGTACGCTTTGCCGGAGGATCTGCAGCGGGCGGCCGAGGCCGGCTTTGACCGGCACTTGGCCAAACCGCCATGCCTGGACACGCTGGTGGAGTTGCTTTCGTCGTTGCGTAGGAGATCGTCCAGCGTGCGCCCAGGGTGACGCGCGTCAGCGCGGAGTCATCAATGTTCGAAGAAAGCCGGTTTCGCGTTGCCGACCGGCCATGTTTGGCGCCCATCCAGCATCCAATTCCCGCGAACAACAACTCGACACATCAGTCGGCAAAGGAGGAGTGCGGCAGGCGAATCCCGGCCGTCGATCACCGGCGGGTGGCGTTGTGCTATGGCGCAGATCCTCCGGCTGATCTAGCCTTCGAGCGCCAGAATGCAGTTCTTCACCTGGGAACCTCCGGAACCGCAGCCTCGGTGGGAGCCATGGCTCCGTGCCGGCTACGCGGTATTCGCCGTCGCTTTTGCGGTCACGGTGGTCGTCGATGCCTTCGCGCATGAAACCGTAATGCTCGGCCCTGGGCTGGTCGATGAAGCCGGCTTCGCCCTGACACGGTTTGAAAGTCAACTTGCCGGCGTGTCGCCAGGCTGGCTCGCCGTCATGTTTCCCCTTTCAGGGTTCGTGCTCGCATGGAACGGGGTCATGCTCTATCGGGGTTTCTCGCCCGCCCCAGCGCTACCCCGAAAACAAATCATCTCCTTCTTCCTCCTGACCGTCTGCTTGACTCTCATGCTCTATGTGGGCCTAACACTCGCCGGCGCCACAAGCGCCGCGACCGGGCGCGGGTTCTTCTTTGGCTTCGCTCTCGTTCGCCACTACACCGAATGGTGCAGCGCCCTGGTGGCTCGTGTACCGACTCTGGTGAACTTGCCCAGCCCGCTTGCGCTCCTCGTCAGTGTCGCGCTCGGCGATCTCTTCCAGTATTGGTTCCACCGCTTGGGCCACACCTGGCGACCGTTTTGGCTGCTCTGGCATCGCCCGCACCATATGGCTCCCTATCTGACCGTCCCCACTACACAACCGGTGTTTGCCCCCTTCCCGCTGTTCTTCCTCCTTAGCGTGCCCTTTCAACTTGGGGTCGGCGTATGCGCCAAGCTCTTTCACTCGGACGCGATGATAGCGGAAGCATTGCTCTTGCGCATGCTGGGCCAAATCCCCCTCATCGGCTCGCACAACACAGCCCTCTACGCAACGTTTTGGCGGAGCCGGCCTTTGCGCGCGCTCGGCGCCTTTTTCGGTGACGGGCCCTATCACTACATGCACCACTCGGCGCTGCCAGCCCACTCGCTGGTCAATCTGGGCGGCCCGCTGTTCATGCTGTGGGATCGCGTGTTCGGCACTTATGTCTCACCCACCGAGGCGCGTCCCCCGATCGGACTGCAGGGTTCGCCACGCCTGCACCTGAATCCGCTCCGCCTCGCGCTCGCCGGCTTGCTCCAGCTTGGCTACGAGCTGCGCCACAACCGCGGCATTGTCACGCGCTTGCGTGTCCTCTTCGCTGGCTCAAGTTTCACCCCGCCACACACCAAGGACTACGCTCTCGCATGAATAGACGCAGCAACTGCGCGATTTTTCCAATTTCTATTCATCGTGGCGCCACTTGCTCCCATTGCGACCCGCACGCATCTTAGTAGTGGGAACATCGGAACCAGCTCCCGGGTATTAGGGAGCATTCGCTGGGGTGCCAGCCGTGGGGTTTTCCCGTCGCGGCCTTGCCTCCCCGGCGGGGAGGTAAGTGACCATGAGAAGCACACTGATGTTGGGGGCTGCGGCTGTCCTTGTTGCCGCGGGTTGTGGGTACCATGCGCCGTACATGAACTCAGGCCCATCTCTCTCCAATCAAGGCGTGGAGGTTCGCGTTGCAGGCGTTCGCTGTTACGTGAACCGAGGCGCCGATCCTCTCACTGACACAACCGACGAAGACCAAGCCGGCGTCGAACTGAAGCTGCAGGTCAACAACTCCTCGGACCAGGTTGCCGAGGTAGCAGAAGGGCAAATCCGACTGGCGGAAACCGACATACCGGCGGCGCATCCGGCAGCGCCCCGGCAAGCAAAGGTCATCCCGGTACTTCCTGGGGAGACCAAGCAGGTTCGTCTTGCGTTCATGCCCGAGGGAGTCCCCGATTGCCGCCACAGCTTCGCGCTGGAGTTGGCTGACAGTGTCGAAATGGCAGGTTCGGCGGTTGAGCTCAGTCCCATCACTTTTCAGGGCAAGAACTGACTGGTGACAGCTCCGTCGGCCTTTCGGGCCTCCGCTCCGGCGTCAGGCACCTCGGGTTGGTTTGTGGTATGCATGCCCCAAACGCGGGGGTGTGCTGATGCCTGAGCCCGATGACAAGACTGCGCCCGACCTGTCGCTCGGGATTCCGAGTGCTGACCTGGTTGAAGGGAAACCGCTTTTCGGAAAGGTGGCTGGCGATTCCGTCCTACTGGTGCGTGAAAATGCACGGGTATACGCGGTGGGCGCCTCGTGCACGCACTATGGCGGTGCGCTCGCTCAGGGAGTCGTCGCCAAGGGGCAGATCTGTTGTCCCTTGCACCACGCTCGTTTCGCGCTCGCCACTGGTGAGGTTACCCGCTCGCCTGCCTTGAGCCCGCTGGCTTGCTGGAACGTCGAGCAGGTGGAGGGAAGACTCTACCTGCGCGCGCAGCGGCCGGCGCCGCGACCGGCGCGTGCCGACGGCCCAGCCTCGGTGGTAGTCGTGGGCGGTGGAGCCGCCGGCCATGCTGCCGCGGAGACGCTGCGCCAGGAGGGCTATGCCGGGCCAATAACCCTAGTCAGCGCTGATCAATCGGAGCCCTACGATCGCCCCAACCTTTCCAAAGACTATCTGGCCGGCACAGCGCCCGATGAGTGGATCCCACTTCGACCGGCCGATTACTACAAGCAGTTGGAAATCACCCTCCTCGTCGACACTCCAGTGGCGAAGCTCCACGTACCTTCGCGCCTGGTCGAACTGAGCGACGGCCGCTCGCTGCCTTTTGCCGCACTCCTTCTGGCAACCGGAGCGCAGCCTATCAACCTGGACGTGCCTGGCGCGGATCGTCCCTCGGTGTTTTCCCTGCGAACATGGGCTGACAGCAAGCGGATTCAGCAAGCCGCACGCGTCGCACGTAATGCCGTAGTGGTGGGTGCCAGTTTCATCGGTTTGGAGGTGGCAGCCGCGCTTCGCGCGCGAGAAATCGAGGTCACTGTGGTGACGCCCGAGGCTCGTCCCATGGAGCGCCTCTTTGGTCCGGCCGTGGCCGATTTCCTGCGACGCCAGCATGAACAACATGGTGTCACGTTCCGTCTTGGCAGCCGGCCCATGGCCATCGGTCATCGAACCGTTACGTTGAGCAACGGCGAGGATCTCCCGGCGGATCTGGTCGTGCTGGGGATAGGCGTGCGGCCCGCCACTGACCTGGCGGACAAGGCAGGCATTGCGGTGGACCAAGGAATTCTGGTCAACCACCAGCTCGAAACCAGCGTGCCTGGGATCTTTGCGGCTGGCGATGTCGCGCGCTTCCCCGATCCCGTGTCAGGTGAGCGCATGCGGATCGAGCACTGGGTGGTGGCGCAGCGGCAGGGAGCGCTGGCAGCCCAGAACATGCTCGGCCGGAAGAAGCGCCTCGCGATTGTTCCATTCTTCTGGAGCCAACACTACGACGTGGCGCTGAGGTACGTGGGCCACGCCTCGCGCTGGGATGAGGTGCGCGTCGACGGGATTGTCGATCGTTTGGACGCACGCATCGAGTACCTTTCGGCTGGGAAATGCCTGGCGGTGGCCACCATCAACCGCGATCGAGAAAGCCTTGACGCCGAACTGGCCTTGGAACGCCAGTTGGCGGCTGGCCCCTGACGAGATCTTCCGGCCTGGCCCAATCAGCAGGACAGTCGGTTTGGCCGTACACAAAGGTGCAGGGCTCAGGGTTGCCGTTCGGGTCCTTGACTTCACCGTTGCCGACGTTCCCGCAGAAATAGGCCGTGACGGTTGTGGGCCAATGTTCCCCATTGGGCCCATAGCGATTGACATACGCACCCTGGCCGTTGTTCCAAAGCGGCAACTTGGACGCGGTCGGGTGGTCCGCCTAACCAAGTCCCCTACTCCACAGGCCTCGTGCGACGGTCTTTGCCCATGGCGCGTGCAAGGTTCTTCCAGATCGCGATGTCGTCTCTTCTCACGCGAGCCGCGAAATGTTGCAGCTCACGTCCGGCAAGCGTCCTGGCTTCGACGTGCTGGCCCGTGAAATCGAGTCGGCTGCGATTCCGACCCTCCGCGACGAGTTGGTAGAGAACCTGCGAGTACTGGTTCGGTCCGGCAAGATGTGTGTTGGTCCACGTCAATCGTTTGGGGAAGATCCTCACCAGCTTCTTCTTGGTGACTTTGGTCCCATCCGTCTTGAAAAGGGTGTCGCTCAGGACGAAGGCGTTACCGGGCAAAGCGACGATCTTGCGCTTCCCCCTTTGCCCCATGAGCTCCAAATCATTCGGCTGGTAATCGGTGGCCCACCGAAAAACCGCCTTGGCCTGGAAGGGAAAGCGCTGGCTGAAGGCGATCGGCATCGAAACCATGACGGGATGATACAGAGGTTCGGGCGACAGGCAACCGCCCCCTTCAACGGGTCTGGCTCACCCAGCATGTGCGGCCGGCCGCCTGACCGAGACCAGAACCATCACCGGAGGGTCGCTGTCTGGACGCTCTTGCTGGTGGTGTCGCTGGCTTCGCCGAAGCAAGGCGACCATCGCGCGATTGTGCATGATAGCGGGTTATCGTGGCCAGGCTCGCCATCGATCTCCCTCCACCGTCGGGAAACCGGTGGCACGGTGGCGAACCACCGGCGGTGGCCAAGATCATTTCGATGGCGGGGTACAAAGGACTACTCGAAGGACACAACGCGCCGTGGGCTGCATAGTGGGCTGCATGGCCTTTTGGACACTCTGAGATGAAAGAATCGGCCAACCCCTTGACGGAAAGGAGGTTTCCGCTTAAACCAAGTCCCCTCTGCGGGCGTAACTCAGTGGTAGAGTGTCACCTTGCCAAGGTGAACGTCGAGGGTTCAAGTCCCTTCGCCCGCTCCAAAGCCCAGGTCGGCATCGACGAGGCCCGCATCCCATATCACGACCAGGCCGATCGAAGCCAGGTACAGCGGATCGATCCGTTGCGCGCCGCCGGACGCCGCCGCGCGGTCTACCACCAATCACTCAACGCCTACGGGCGTGAACCCTTCAAGCCAAACGATGCTGGGCGGTGGCCGACCACAATCATGGCCACCGACGACGTGCTTGGAGAGGTAAGCTGCGTCTTCCGGGTTCCCAAGGTGCGGAACTCTGACGCGCACAAGTGTGCGAAGCCGGTGGAGCTGATGGTGAAAGTGGGACCCTCGCTGGCCGCTGGCGACACTCGGCGGGATGCTGAACTACTACTATCGGGAGGCCGCATGAGCCTCGGCGATCAATTTTCGGACCGCAAGGGTTTACCTCGCGCGCAGCTGGGCAGCGACGTCGGTCTTGGAGCACTACACTGTGATCCAAACGCCGCACTATTGCGAGATCGTCTCCACTGGGCGTGTGCAACGCAGCTGTGTGTGCCCTAGCCCGCAGCCTTGATCGCCTCGGGCATGCGGGCGACAGGTCGCGTGGGCCTCGTCTTCGTGAGATCGTGCATTGCCTGAAGATTGAGCCAATACTTCGGCGTCTGGCCGAATGCGCCGCCTAGAATCCAAGCGGTCTCGGGAGTGACGCCGCGCTTTCCGTTGATGATCTCGCTGATTCTCTGCATCGACATGCCTGTGCGCCGGTGGAAAGTCGTTTGTGATACCCCCAGCTCGTCCAGCATATCTCGCAGAAACTCGCCCGGATGAGGTGTGATTCTCCCGGGAAGCCCCTTGTTCGGTATGGATGCCATGTCTGTCTCCAGTGCTGCTGAATTCCTTGATGCCGCGTACCTAGTGGTAGTCCGTTAGTTCGACCTCATGCGCTCCGCCCGACCAGCGAAAGCAAATCCGCCATTGATCGTTGACGCGGATGGAGTACTGCTCCACGCGATCACCCTTCAACTTCTCCAGTCGATTCGACGGAGGTTGCCTCAGGTCTTCGACCTCTTCCGCAGCATCGATGATTATGAGTTTCTTGAAGGCGCGGCTCTGCACATCGGGCGGGACTTGTCGCACTCGGGCGCTGGTCTTGCCAGCCCAGAGATCCGCTGTTCGGGCGTCCGCGAAGCTGTGAATCACGCATCCATGAGGGTAGCTGCTTCATGGCTTCCGGGCAAGGGCGATTTATCATCCCCTCCGTGAACACACGAAAATTGCCGCCAGGGTGATGGGGCCAGCATGAGGTAAGCGCCTTCAGCATGAGGTACCGAAATTAGAGCTGCTTGCAGCCTTCCAACTTTCCAAGCGTAGTGTCGAACGTGCCGAGTGGGCTTTCGGATGCATCAATCACGGTTTCCAGGATGAAGCAGTCGGCGAAGTCAGCCTTGGACTTTTCCC
>Ga0182027_10000612_pt1 | contig 61160 bp, 55 predicted proteins | sample 712E1DmetaG_FD_121300 | JGI IMG/M metagenome (GOLD analysis project Ga0182027, IMG submission 121300) | Permafrost microbial communities from Stordalen Mire, Sweden - 712E1D metaG (Illumina Assembly) | ecosystem: Environmental > Terrestrial > Soil > Wetlands > Permafrost | place: Sweden...
CCCCCTGCACGCAGTCTGGCGGCGCTCCCGGCGTCTGCAACACCGTCGGCGTGTGCACCACTCTTCCGGATGGCGCTACCTGCTTCAACGCCGGTCAGTGCACGTCCGGAAACTGCGTGGACCACGTGTGCTGTGACAGCCCCTGCGGCGGCACTTGCGCCGCCTGCAACCTGACCGGCTACGTCGGCACCTGCTGGCCCGTTTTCGCGGGTCAGGATCCGGATAACGAGTGTGTCGGAACTGGCACCTGCGGCGGTACCTGTAACGGCGCCCTCGCGTGCCAGTGGATACAGTCCGGCACCGTCTGCACCCCCGATGGCCAACCGGCCAACTCCGGCGTCTGCGACGGCGTGGGCGGATGTGTTATCCCGCCCAAGCACGCCAACGGCGCCGATTGCGCGGCCGCCGGCGAGTGCAGCAGTAATAACTGCGTGGACGGCGTCTGTTGCGCAACGGCATGCAGCGGCGTCTGCGAGACCTGCAACACCCCCGGCGCTCCCGGCGTCTGTTCGCCGATCGCCGCGGGCATCAAAGATACGTGCCTCACGGGCTACACCTGCGACGGCAACCGTACCTGCGTCGCGTCTCCCAACCTCAAGCCGCGCGGCGCCGCTTGTGCCAGCGGAACGGAGTGCACCACGGGTCTGTGCGCGCCCGACGGGGTCTGCTGCGACACGGCGTGCACGGGAACGTGCATGTCCTGCAACCTCGCCGGCGTGATTGGCACCTGTTCGCCCATCGCGGCCGGTACCGACCCCGACAACGAGTGCGCCGGCACGGATCCCGTGTGCGGCGGCACCTGCAGCGGAACCGGCGCGTGCCAGTTCCCGCAGGCAACACTCGTCTGCACCCCCGCCGACGGCTCCCCGAACTCCGGGATGTGCGACGGCGTGGGCGGCTGCGCCCTGGTTCCGCTCAAGCCGAAGGGCAATCCGTGCGCCAATGGCAGCGAGTGCGCATCCGGGTTCTGCACCGACGGCGTGTGCTGCGTCACGGCCTGCGCCGCACTCTGCGAGGCCTGCAACCTGGCGGGTTCGGTCGGCACGTGCTGGCCGATCGCCGCGGGCCTCGATCCGATCAATGAGTGCGCCGGCGCGGGCGTCTGCAACGGCGCGCGCGGATGCGTCGGCAACACCTACGACGGCGGTGTTCAGAGCGATGCCGGCGTTCAGAGCGATGCGGCTCACCAGCAGGACGCTGGTGCTCAGTCCGACGCGGCCCACACTGATGCGACGGTCATCGTCTGCCACAACGACGTTGACTGCACGGCCGGCGCCAAGTGTAACTGCACCCGTGACGCTACGACCGGGCTTTGCACCGCGGGTGGCACCTCGTGCGTGCTCAACCCGGCCCTGTCGGTCAACAAGCCGGGTGGCGCGAAGTCGTGTCGCTTCTACAACGGCACCGCCGGGTTCCTCGCCAGCCGCAACATCCAGGCCGGCGTCAAGCTCTGGGACCCGACCGGCACCGCCGCCCAAGCCGTCATCTGCTTTGATGGCGTCGACGGTACCGGCAACGATGTCGCCCCGACCGAGGTCTCCGGCATCTACCTGGCAGTCAGGTGGACCAGTGCCGGCGGCAGGGATTCCGCGGGTGGCCACGGCGCCACCTTCGACAACCTGCAGTACTGCTTCAGCGACACGGCAGACTGCAACGACGCCGACCCGTCCACGCCCGACAACTGCGTCGGCGGCGGGACGGCCGCGTCCGGCATCAAGGGCAAGTGCCAGCACTAGAGGCATAAGCCACTGACCAGCCAACGGACTAGTTCCGTTCTCTAACTACGGCCCCGGTTTGCCGGGGTCTCCGAATAACATAGTTCATTCCCAACCAGGAGGTTTTCGGGGGATCGGCGCGCTTCACGCTCCTTTCCCCCTGTTCATTCATGCTCATCATTTCTGGTGATCATAAATGAGCGGAGAAATTTGCTCAACAAAAAATACCACCCTCTTGCCCGGCTAAATAATTTATTATTTCTCTGGGCAACTCTCTCTGGGTGGTTTTTTGTTTGTCATGCCGAACTTGCTTCGGCATCTACGTTGTATTTATGAGATCCTGAAACAAGTTCAGGATGACAGGTAGGTGTTTCAGGAGGACAGTTGATATTCCTTCGCCCACACGCCCCACACCGCCCACATCCACCAGATCATCGGCGTGTGGTGAAGCATGTTGTCGGAAACGCTCAAAACCAGATAAACGGCGATACTCGTAATGAAGACAATATTTTTCCAGTTATTTTTAAATCCGAATTTGATCTGTTCAAAAAGCAGAGTTGCAAATATTAAAAGATACAAAACAATTCCGATAATTCCGGCCTCAAATGCAACCTTCAGATAATCGTCATGCGCTTCGGAGGTGTTGTCCCAGAGATTTTGTATTCCTTTATTGTCGTTCCAGACCTTGGCAAAGGATCCGTATCCGTACCCAAGCACCAGCCGATCTTTTATCAGCGGCAGAACTTTTGTGGCCACGTCTATTCTCCATGACACCGAATCGGAATCCTCGTTCCGGGTTGTCAGGCGGGAAATAATATTGAAGGTCTGCAGGTTATAGTTAAAATTATTTATCAGCAAATTATTGATCGGATAAAAAAGCAGATAGAACAATCCGACGGAAACCGTTAAATACAAAACCAATTTTTTGAAATAAATAATGCCGACCGCGAAAAGCAAAACTGCGGTGCCGATCCACGCGATTCTGGTGTAGGTGAGCGCGATAATCAATAACAAAAATATTCCCGTAAGGTTTAGCGAAGACAATTTATTTTTAAAAATACTGTGCTTTTCGGGATATTCGTGCAGGAGAACGGTCAGGAGCAGAAGAGCGAAAGTGGCCAGAATATTCGGGTGCGCGAAAGTGCCGTAAATTCTGTTTCTGATGTCGTCTATATCCATGCCGGTGCGGGTAAAGAATTGAAAGAGTGCCACGGCCAGAGGAATTACCGCGGCGGCGATCAGGCTCTTAATAAAATCAATCCGGAATTTTTCGCCATACTTGCTGTACAAAATATACGAAATGCCGAACAAGGCAAACAAATTCGCCGCTTTCATCGTTTCGGTTATGGTGGAGGACGGGTCGTAACTGTAGACGAGAGTTATCGTGCACCACGCCAGAAATAAAATCCACGGGACCAGGGCCGGAATTTGTCTGACGTATGATCTGTTTTTCCAGAAGAAATAAATAGACCAGATTAAAAGCAGTGCGGAAAGGGCGGCGTTTATATTGAAATTGAAACCCCGGTATGAAAAAAGGACGAAATCCCTCCAAAAATCCACGGCCGGCCTGGCCGCCAGAAGCACAAGAATAAAATATTCGCCCAGTATTTTCTGCATGATTATAAAGGCGATAACCAGGAACGCCAGGATATCCAGGCCGGAATTCGGGTTGAAAATTGTGAAGATGGCCAAGGCGATGACGAGTAGAGCCGACAGAGAGAAGCGTTTTAGATAGGAAAGCATATGGATAATTATTGTATTGATTATAGCACAGTTTTGGAGTACAATAAAGCCAATAATAATCAATATATTTTATGAGTCATTTACCAATCGATTGCGTTTTGGCGGTAACATATAATTGCAATTCCCGGTGCATCATGTGCGATATCTGGAAAATCCACGGATTTCCGGAATTGCCGCCGGCCGAATTTAAAAAATTGCCGGCCAGCCTGCTGGATATAAATATTTCCGGCGGTGAGCCGTTTTTGCGTCCGGATCTGCCGGAAATTATTTCCAATGTAAAAACCGCCTGCCCGAAAGCCAGAATCGTTATTTCCACAAACGCTTTTGCCACCGAACTGATTGTGTCGCAGATGAAAAAAATTATTCAGATAAAACCCGATATCGGCATAGCTATTTCCATCGACGGGATAGGGGAGATGCATAACGAAATGCGCGGCATACCCGGCGGTTTTGACAAAGCAATGAAAACCCTTGAGGAAATTAAAAAATTAGGCGTAAAAAATTTACGGCTCGGATTCACCGTTACCGAAAGAAACGTTTCGCACCTTAAAAAAGTTTACGATCTGTCGCGTAAACTCGGCGTGGAATTCACCCACAGTTTTGCCCAAAGTTCCGAATTTTATTTCGGCGGCAAGCAGAACACCGATTTTAAGGAGATCGGCGAGGAATCCCTAACCGAGGGGATGGCGCTTGGCACCGAAGACGAACACGGCGCGTCAAAAAATTTGAAGGATTCGCTGGAGGGAGAATATAAATATCTTATAAAATCAGAATTAAAAAGCTGGAATTTGAAAAGATGGGCCAGGGCCTATTTTGCGGACGGCATGTTCAAATTCATAACCAGCCATAACCCCATTCTTTCCAATGCCCCGGGCAGGGATTTTTTCTTTATGGATCCGAACGGCATAATTTATCCTTCGGTTGTCCACAATTTCAGAATGGGGGATTTGAGGCAGGTTGAAAGTTTTGACGAATTTTGGCGTTCCGAAACGGCCGTAGAAGCCAGAAAAAAAGTTGACGACAGCAAGATCCCCGTCTGGATGATCTGTACCGCCAGAACGGCCATTAAAAAGCATCCGTTCAAGGCGGCGTGGTGGCTGGCTGAAAACAAGTTTTTCAAGGCTTAATTTTAGCTGATGCCCAGAAGAAAAAAAATTCAAAAGAAGAAAATTGGCGGAGTCGTGTTCTACAGAACCGCAGTTTCAGTTTTTTTAGCCATTTTTATTGTGGCTTTTTTTGTTTTTCAAAGAGCGCGCTCCGCCGCCCCGCTTCTGGCAAATTATTATCTGGGCACATTGCCGACCGATTCCGAAAGCATAAAAAAATTATCAAAAAACGACCTGCTCATTTTAAGTCCGGAGCAGGCCATAGTGCGCAAGAACGTCATCGATCAGATTAAACACGACAATCCGGATATTATTTTGCTGGCCTATGTTCCCAGTCAAAGTTACAATATGGCCTGGACGCAATATCCGGCCAATACTTTATTCGGTGATTTTCAGGTGGACAATAATTGCTGGCTGCGCGACAGTGCCGGAAAGACGGTTTCCAACTGGCCGGGACTCAAAAATACAAACATGAATTATGGGTGCACGGATTATCTGATGAATTTCGTTAAAACAAAAATTTTATCCGCCGGAATCTGGGACGGAATTTTTTGGGATATGGTTAACGACGGAATTTCCGGGGTAAACGGCGGGGATATCGATTTAAACGGCGACGGACAAAAAGATGCCGCCAGCATAGCCGATGCCGAATGGGTAAAAAGGATTGATTATTTATTACAAAGAAGCCAACAGCTGAATGTAAAATATATTGTTATGAACGGCAGTTCCATGCCGTCAATGCAGGAGTATGTAAACGGAAGGATGTATGAAAATTTTCCGACTCCATGGGAAAAGGGCGGTTCCTGGAGCGCAATCATGAACGGCCTCGAAGTGAATCGTGAAAGCAACGCACAGCCGTACATCTACATTTTTAACGCCAATACGAATAACACCGGCAAGAGCGATGATTACAGGCAAATGCGATTCGGATTGGCCAGTAGCCTGATGGTAAATAATGTGTATTTCAGTTTTGATTACGGTGACCGAAACCACGCGCAGGCTTGGTCGTATGATGAATATAACGTTAATCTGGGAGATCCGACCGGGCCGGCCTCGGCCGCAAGCGGTTCTTCGGACAGTTTTCATGATGACGTCTGGCGGAGAGATTATGCGCACGGCGTGGCCATGGTAAATGTCACCTCGCAATCTCAAACTGTCGATCTCGGCGGGGAGTACGAAAAAATTACCGGCAAACAGGATCCTGATGTTAACGACGGGTCAATAGTAAATTCGGTTACATTGGGCGCAAAAGACGGCCTGATCATGCTGAAGACATTTCAGACGACGGATAACCTGGTATTTTCAAACGGCAACTTTTTGAGATTTTACGACATGAGCGGCAACAGATCCAGAAACGGATTCTTTTCATTTGAGGACGGATTGCCGGGAGGGGCAAAAATATTTAACGGAGATCTGGATGGGGACGGTCTGACGGAAAAAATTGTGGCTGTCGGAGCAAGATTAAAAATTTACAACAGCCGCGGCGAGATTTGGTTTGACGGATTTCCGCTGGGCGGAGATTATAAGGGGGCGCTCAATATCGCCGTGGGCAAACTGGGCCCCAAAGAAGATTCCATTGTTGTGTCCGGCGACTCCGGCGGCAAAGTGGTTTTATACACTTATTACGGCGCGATTTTAGAAGATAATTTTTACCCCTTGGGAAAGAAATACAAAAACGGATTTACGGTGGCCATCGGCAATGTGAGCGGGGGACAGGGGGATATAATTATCGGCACCGCCGAAAAACAGCCGGAAGTTATCGTTTACGACGATAACATGAGCAAAATTGAAAAAAGTTTTTATGTTGAAAATAAAAATTTTACAGGCGATATGAGATTGGCGGCGGGAGACATAAACGGCGACGGCGTTTCGGAAATTTTGACGGTTTTAAATTCGCGAAAAAATAGCCTCGTAAAAATTTTTAATTTCACGGGAAAAAATATCTCTCAATTCAGCGTCCCTTCAAGCTTCGGAAATACGAAATTGGACATCGGTGCGCTGGATGTAAATTTTGACGGGATTGATGAAGCGGTTTTGATGAATGGGGAATAATTACCTGCCGGTAATCAGACAGACAACCGGGCTGTCAAACGTCCGGTTGTTTTTAATTGCGCGGATCAATCCCGCTATCGACAAGGCGCTGTTTGGTGAGATTTTAATTTTTTCGGCGTTTTTAACAAGGTTCACGGCGCCGATAATTTGTTCGTCCGTCGCTATCCATGCGCCGCCAGAACTGGATTTTATCGCCTCGAAAACCTCGCCTTTCCTGTGTGCAATTTTATCAACTATCGCGGAGGCGACGGAGGACCCGGTCTTCGCGGCATCGGATTCTTCGTCCGCGTTAACCAATAGTACGATCGGATGGCAAGCCGCCGTCTGCACTATGTGAATTTGCGGATTTATTCCGAGTTTTAAAAAACCCGCATGCAATCCCTGCGCGGTCGTGCCGCTGGATGTGGGTATAAATACGGCGGACAGATTTTTTATTTTGGCGAGTTCTTTTGCCAGCTCCGCGTATCCTTCCAGCGCGCTGTCGTCTGTGGATTGCCTTAAATTTTTAGCCAAGCCGTTTTTTTCCGTCTGGAAAGCCGTCTGTTTCGGATTATCAACCATGCTTATGGAAATGAATTTATTTTTTCCCGCGATTTTTTTTATCAATTTCAATTTTTGCGCATCGATATTTTTTCCGACAAAAATTTGCAGCGTCAATATATTTTTTCCGCCCTTGTTCAACTGTTTTATATAGTAAGCCGCGGCCAAAGCGGCGTTGCCCGAAGATGATATGCAAAATTTTTCCCACCCTTCTTCGGCGTGCTTTTTGATCATGAGAGGTATGGACCTGCCTTTATGGGAAGCCAGCGTGTGCAAATCTTCGCGTTTCAAATATAAATCGGCGTTCAGCCCTATTTTTTTTGCGAGTTTTTTCGCTTTAATTTGAGGAGTCTGCATATATTGCATTAAAACGTGGTGTGTTGTATAATTATTTTATTGCTAATTTATCTGTATATTTATTATATCAATTTCCTATGAAACTCATCTGTCCGGAGTGTAAAAACCAGGTTGATTTGTCAAATTATCCCAATCTGGATGTCGACCATGTCGTTGAATGCAATGTCTGCGGCATTACTTTGCTGATAAATAAAATCGACAGCGACAGCGATACCATAGAAGCTGAAGTGGTTGACGAAGGAAAATAATTCCGTCGTCAGGAATTATTTTTCACCAGATCTTCAATCATTCCCCTGAATCCGTGCGAACCCAAGAAGACGACCACGTCTTCTTTTTTTGTATTTTCAAGAATATAGTTCAGCAATTTTTTATCGTCTTCAATATATTTTGTTTTCGGGTGCGTTTGCGAAATAATGTCCGCCAGCTGTTTTTCGTCAAACGGACTCTCGGTATCGTTCGGATCGGTTTTTATTTTTGTGAGGGAGGGAATCAGTATTTCATCCGCGTCGGTAAATGCGTTTGCGTATCCCGCAGCCGATTGCGGCCTGCGGTTTCCGGTGTTCGGTTCGAATACGGCTATGATTTTGCTCTCCGGATATATTGTTCGCAGGGTTTTAAGGGAAGCTTTAGCTTTGGTCGGAGAGTGCGCCAGGTCGTCGTAGATGGCGATTTTTCCCTTGCCTCTTTTTTCCAAACGCCTTCTTATGCCATTAAATTCCGATATCGCCTTAATAATTTTGTTTTCGTCAATACCGATTTCTTTGGCCATGGCGAAACATCCGCAGATATTTTCCACCATATGCACTCCCAGAACCTGAGCTTTCACCGTATATTCTTTTTCTCCGTCTTCAACAGTAAAGGCGATGCCGTCTTTAGTTTGTTTTATTTTTTTATACGTATAATCGGCGTCATTTTTTCCATAGGTTAAAACCTTACAGTTTGCCTCATCAATTAATTTGTTTACGTTTTCTCCGTCTTTGCATGCCATGATGAGTCCTTTTTTGGGAATCATTTTAATCAAGTCGCGGAATGCTTGCAGATAACTTTTTTCGGTGGGAAACACATCGGCATGATCCCATGTTGCGGCCGTAAGCAGTAAATGGGTGGGGGAGTACAGCTTGAATTTCGGCCTGTCATCCCATCTGGCGGTTTTATATTCGTCGCCTTCAAGCACGCTCCAGCCGGATCTGACGTTGTTTTTTCTTATTTCGGCGCTTTCCGGAATATTCAGGCTCAATCCGCCGAACATGTATGTAGGATCCATCCCTGCCCGTGAGAGTATCCAGGCAAGCAGGGCCGCGCTGGTGGTTTTGCCGTAGGTTCCCGCACACACCAGCGAATGATCCTGTACGATGTATTCGGCGACAATTTCAGGGTAAGATTTGTAATTTAAACCGTTTTCTCTCGCGGCAAAAAGTTCCGGATTCGTCGATCCGGCAACATTTCCGACAACGACTATATCGGGTTTTCCGTTTTTCATCATTTTTTCGGGATGCCATCCCGGATAAAAATATATCTTGTGTTTTTTCAGATGATCGGAAATCGGCGGAAAAAATCCGACATCGCTGCCGCTGACCGTCCATCCGTTTTTTTGGAATGAGATTGCCAGGGCGCTCATAGCCACTCCGCAGATGCCGATAAAATGTATGCGTTTTTGGTTTGTCATATTAGTGTTTGTAATCCCGATCACCTTGTCATCCTGAATTTATTTCAGGATCTTTTTTAGTTCCTCTAAATTAGTTTTCCATTCCTTGCCGTCAAACCATTCCAGCCCCGCAAACTGCAATTTATATATATCAGTCGGACGTTGGGCGGAACCCAGGTAAATATATCTCTTCTTGTTTTCCTTCGCCCATAAAATCGCTTTCAGCATCATGCCCATTCCCAAATTAGAATTCGCTTTTTCCAGATTATAAAAAGGATAGCAGTAATGCAGGATGTTTTTCGTTTCAAAACAAATGCAGTAGCCGGTTGTTTTTCCGGCCAGTTCGTATTTAAGCAGCAGATTAAAATTACTTTTTTTCTCATCGGTTATCAATTCTTTTATTTTTTGCGCTGAAAAAGTTTTTTCTCCAAATTTTTTTCCGTAAAATTCTTTTCCCATTTTGTGAATATTCCAATCATAATTGGAGTAGGGGATGGACGACGTTGATAAAATCAAATCCTCGGTTTTTTTTAACACCCTTCTGTTTTCAGAGCACAGTTCGAATTTTTTTATATCAATTCTCAAACTTCTGGTCTGATTCATTTTACCTTTTCCAAGGCGCGTAAAAACAAAACCGTCCGCATAAGCGGATTCCGTGTTCTTGCCGGAAAAATCGGTTACTGTTTTTTCATTCCAGGATAAATACATACTATTTGTAAATGCTTATCCAAATCGATAAAATTATAAAAAATGCCTGCACCAGCCAAAAGCGCATCACGATTTTTTCTTCGCTCCAGCCTTTGAATTCAAAGTGATGATGCAAAGGCGCCATTTTTAAAAATCTTCGTCCGAATAGCCTTCGGCACAGTATCTGGACTATCACGGACACAATTTCAACATAAAATATAAATCCCAAAAACGGCAACAGCATGGTGCGGTTTATCGCGATGGCGTTTATCGCAAAAAGCGCGCCCAGCCCGAGCGAACCGACATCTCCCATCTGAAATCTGGCCGGTTTAACGTTGAAATATGTATAAACTATTAAAGCCCCGACCGTAGTTGCGTTTAATATGGCAAACGAAGCGCGTCCTTCCGCCCAGCTTATGATGGTTAGTCCCAAAAATGTAAGTATCAAAGATCCGCCGGCAAGCCCGTCCATTCCGTCGGCAATGTTCACCGCGTTGGCCGTAAACATTACGAAAAATATCACTATCGGAATAATCCACCAACCCACAAACGCCTGCCCGTCAAGAGGAATCCACAATGAATGCCATTGCGGGCCGAGTTTAAAATATATCCACCAGGCGGTAATGGCTCCGGCTATAAATTGGAACAATAATTTTTCATGAACCTGAATGCCTTTTCCCGGGTGCGATCCGAAAATGGACGTCATTTTCCGGAATGCTTCCCACGGCAGAACAATTATGTACCAAAGTCTCATGTACCATTTTTTGTGGACTTTGATCAGGTGCAAAATATGGGAAACCTTACGTTCGCGGCGTTTTTTTCCAAAGATATTAAGCAGGTCGTCGGCGCCTCCAAGCAAGGCGGAAATGCCCATGACGCCGATGGGCACGAAAGTGTTCTCGCGGTTCCAGTTGAAAATCATTGTTATCACCGTTACGGTAACGATAACCAAAAGTCCGCCCATAATTGGCGTGCCTATTTTGTGCTGGCGATCTCCCTTTAAAGTAAAATCATAATCGTCTCGGCGGGTGATTTTGTATTTGTATAAAAATTTAATAAGCAAGGGAGCCCAAATAAAAGCGCCAAGCGCTGAAAGCATCACATATGACAAAGCTTGCTGTAGGAGTTGTGGGGAAAACGGCATAATCAAATCTTAAGTCTTTTAATTTGTAAAACCCGCGCCTGTTTGGCTTCCAAAAGCGATTCGTTTTCGCTTCCGGTTTTCCCTTTTTCTTCCCATTCCTGTTCCGGCAAACCGTCTTCGGGTTTTATGATTTTTATTTTTCCCTCGTATACGCCATGGCCGTATTTTCCTTCGCTTGACCACGCCCGGGCATGAACATACTTAATCGTGTCGCCGGTTTTTTCCGTTACCAAAAGCATATGATTTCTATCGTTCTTGGGTCCGGTTTCCAGCATGATAACCAAATCGGCCGGCTGGATCTCGCTCATTTTTATTTCTTTTGAATTCAATTCATTGGCGTAAGCCTTCACGCCCATTTGTTCTATCGGCCGTAAGCGTGATATCGTCCATCTGATAAAATTTTTTTTCGGGGCGGTAAACATTTTTTTTAGAAAATTGATGTTTTTGGTTTCGCCAAAATGTTTAAGCATGACCTGAGTGATAAATCCCGAGCAGTCTATCCCGAGATTATTTTCAATCAAAAATTTACGGAGGTATTCTTCCGGTTTGTCGTCTTTGTCGGCGTGTTCCGCACAGCAAGCGCCATTTTTATCGACGACACCCTTGTGGTATTGGATTGAAATAATTTTTGCCTCTTCCACAATTTCCCGGGGAGTGCCTTTTCCGATCAGCACCCTTAACTGGCCGCGGCGCATCAGTCGGCGGTTGTTAAAATATGGGCATCTTACGCCCATGACTCCGGAAAACGGCAGATTAAAATAATCATCAATTATTTTTAAAGCCGATTTTGACAATGTTTCATTCATAAATTTGCGGTTTTTATTGCGCCACTCGATTTTACGACTCTTCCGCGAGGGCTTTAAGCAGCTTGTTTTTTAACGGCTCCGGTTTCAATTTGATATCCTTTAATTTTTCCAAATCCACCCATTCCAGTTTATATGAGTTGCTTTCAACGTTCCGCTCCCTCTCCGGTCCGCCCAATTCTTCCCGGCCCTGAATATTTTTTGCGAAGAAATAATACTCGCGGCGCGGCGCGGTGAGGCGAATGGGTTTTTTTTCTTTGTCAATTTCGAACTTAAGATGAGTTTCTTCCTCGATTTCCCTGATTGCGGTTTCTTTCATGCTTTCACCCGGCTCAACCGTCCCTCCCGGCATGGCATAATATTCGCTTCCGTATTTGTTCCGTTTCATCAGGAGAATTTTGCTACCGCCGATAAACCCGCTTCTTATCAGAATAACCCCGGCGCGGGATCTTTCTCGGATGATTTCCTTGTGTGCCGTCATTATGCCAACCAGTATGGTTCTGCCCAGATCATTGAACACATTGTGATCTTCCATTATGCCCTTATCCGTCTGAATGCGCAACAGATCGCTTCCGATCTTTTTATTCAAATAATATATGGTGTGAATCGATTTGTCTTTGAACTTCGGATTTTTTAAATGGTCTATTTTTTCCGTGACGCGTTGGAGTATCTGCGCTCCGTCGTTTATCTGAATTAAATACCGTTCGTCCCGGTTTATTCCGAGCAGGGACGCCAAATGGGCCTCGAAAGTCGAGGCTATTTTTTCATGCCTGTCTCTCCCTTTTACCTGCAAAACGGATTCGTAGGTGGTGGAAGCAGGTTGGCGGGCATTGATTTCTATCAGATACGGTATGCCGGAATTTTCATCCAGAATAACGTCTATGCCGAATAATCCTTTCCAGCCTTCGTTTTTTAATTTGAGTCCGACATCTTCGGCGATTTTTTTATACTGTCCGGTCTGTATTTCGTTTAGAATTTTGTGCGGCAATGCCCAGTCGTTGCCGATAGTCGCGAATTTATTGTCGGTGAAAGGGGATAGTCCGGTTATCTGGTAATTGATGTTGCCGATTAAAATATCATCGCCCCAGACCAGGTTGTTGTTCGTGAAGAGCGGCCCCTTGATATATCTTACGGTCCGCGCCTCGCGCATCGGAAATTTATTTTTTATTTCGTCCAGTTTTTCTTTAGTATCTATCAGTACGGTGCCGCTGCCGGCGTGAGACCGGTTGAATTGAAGAACGAATTTGTTCCAACGCCAATTTATATCCTTGCAAAGCTGTATTTTGAACTCCGGCAGATATTTGCGCAGGTCGCCCAGCCATTCGATCTGTGAAATTTTTTCCTCCACTTTGTCCGCTAGCGCGGCCGGCGGATTTATCAGATTCCAACCGTGTCCGTCACAGATGCTTTCTATTCGCGTTGTGTTTTTGAAAACCAAAACAAAATCTTCTTTTTTAATCAGAGCTTCCGTTTTTTTATGTAAAAGGAGGTCTCTCGTGCCCAGTTGCTCTTTTGATTTTATTAAGGTAATATTCGGGTACTGCCCTGATAGTTTTAAGGAAAATTTGTTGGTGTTGGTTATAATGCGGTAATTTTTTAGGGTTAAATCCAGCCCGATCGCTCTTTCTATATCCCGGCAAACAAAAAACAGACTCCGCTTGCCCAGCCGGTCGGAAATAGCTTTTAATAGTTCATTTGATTCCGCCATAAATTTACTATATAATACTCTAAATAATCCGATTTTACAAGATTTTTTTATACATTATGGACACTTTATACACAGACCTAAAAATGTTCGGCAAGGTTAAGGCAAACGAGCCCTTGTCAAAGCATACGACGTTTCAAATCGGCGGACCAGCCAGGTTTTTTGTTACAGTTGAAGAAAACGAAAAATTGGCCGGCGTCTTGAATTATCTCAACGACAACGGATTGGATTATTTTGTCATCGGAGGAGGTTCTAATTTACTGATCAGCGACGGCGAATACGACGGTGTAGTTGTTAAAATCGTTTCACAGGCCAAGCCAACAGTGGTTGCCGGCGAAAACGGCAGCCTAGTTTCCGCGGAAGCCGGGGTTTCGCTTGGGGCACTTGTGAATCTGGCTTCAAAGGAAGGTCTTAGCGGCCTTGAATGGGCAATTGGAATTCCGGGAACGATTGGCGGCGCTGTGCGCGGAAATGCAGGGGCGATGGGTAGAGATATTTCATATTCCGTAAACGAGGTTCGGATTTGGCGGGATGGGGAAACGGTAAAATTAAATGCGCAGGAGTGCGGTTTCGGATACAGGGAAAGCTCCTTTAAATTCAACAAGGATGTCATTTTGTCGGTTTCGTTATTGCTTAAACCTGGAGACAAAGCGGAAATACTCGCGACGATTCAAAATAACCTGAAACATCGCGTAGGCAGGATGTCAACGCACCCTTCAGCCGGCAGTTTTTTTAAAAATCTCAAATTAAATCAGTGGAAGGGAGATGTCGGCGAGTTGCCGGAATTGTTCCGCCAGCGGGGTTCCGTTCCCGCCGGATGGCTTATTGAACAGGTGAACGGAAAAGGGCAAATTTCAGGCGGGGCGAAGGTTTCGGACGAGCATGGAAATTTTATCGTAAACTTCGACAATGCCAAACAGGAAGACGTCTTAAAATTAGTTGAAGAAGTTAAGGAAAGGGTATATAATAAGTTCAAGATAGAGCTTGAACCTGAAGTACAAATATTAAATTATTAAAAATCAGACTTTTATTATTTTAACAGAATTGAATATGCAAATTACAATCAACGGAAGGGGGATGGAACTAACCGACGCCATCAAGGATTACGTGGAGAAAAAAATATCGGCACTGGATAAATTTTATGATAAAATTATCAGAGCGAACATAACGGTGGGCGTGGAAAGCCACCACCATCAGAAAGGAAGCATATTTGTCGCCGAATGCAAACTCGAAGTTCCGGGGAAAGACATTTTCGCTTCCAAAAACGAAAAAACCTTGTACAAAGCCATCGATAAAATACGCGATTATTTGGAAGGTGAATTAAAAAAACACAAAACAAAAGAAAGGGTGAAAAGCAAGAAAGATGTCAGAGCGGTTCGGGAAGAAAAAGAATATAAGCCGGAGATATATTAAAGTCATCGGAATGAATGCCAAATTGATTAATTTAATCCGAAAATCGAGGCCGGTTGCATACACTGCGGCCGGTTCTTTTGTTATTGCCGCCGGTTGGACATGGTATCACATACGTCAGAATCCGTATTGGAAGTTTGTCCTGACGGGGGCGTTGTTGTGGGTTTTTGTTTTCATCGGCTACTATATTTTCAGATGGCTGTACGGATATCTCGTTTCAAAATTTAACCGCCACGAATTTTGGCAAAAAGAATTCAAAAAATATTTGGATTCACTGTTTTTTATTTTTTCCTTATCGTTTTTGGTCTTCTTTTCACGCTGGGAACGGCTGAGCCTATTATATTTTTTACTAATTTTCAGCCTGCTATTTTGGCGTTTGCAGTATTATCTGGGTCTGCACCCCGACGGCGGTGCTTGGAAAAAAGTCAACAAGACCGTTTTTATCTTCATTTTTATATTATTTTTGGTGTTAAGCGGGCTGCAGTATCTGGCCTACCATTATTATATTCTCGACTCAAATATTAAATTTTACGACATTGTTTTGTTCCGTTCCTGGGCCATGACCATGTTCTGGGTTTTGGGATTCTCCACCGCCAGCCTGCTTTACTATAAAATTAAAAATAAAATTTTACGGTATGCATTTTTGGTTTTTTGGTCTTTGCTGTTTGCGGGCATGCTGATTGGCTGGGTAGTCAATGTCGGCATCATGTATTTCTCCGGATTGTATTTGAATCCGGTGATGTTTGGATACGCCGAGGGCGCCTCTTCGGTAATTTTAAACTGGCTGACTCCCATTTTGATCGGCGGGGGAGTACTGGCCTTGATTATCTTCTTTTTTGTTTTCAGGATGGCCGCCCGCGCGCACGATTCGTCTTCAAAAAGATATTGGCAGTTTTATAATCTTGCCTTAGTCGCGATAGCGGTTCTGTCTCTGGCCGGGCTAAGTTCTTTTAAGAACACTCCCGAATACACCGTCGTTCAATCTTTTGTCCGTTATTTTGAAGGCCAGAATAAAAACGCCGCGCTTAGTCAGGTCGAGCAGGCAAAATTGGAGCGGTTCGGACTGCATTTCAACACCGGCCAATTCAGCGTCGCCCACAAGGATTTGGTTTTCAGCACCTCTTCCGTTCCGATCGCTCCGGCAAATTTCGCGTCCGCCAGGCCGAATATCATGATTATATTTTTTGAGTCTTTTTCATCGCGCCTGACGGATGTTTACAATCCGAATTTTCATGGTTTGACGCCGGGCCTCGACAGCATGGCCGCCGATCCGTTCACGACCATTTTTCATAAATATTATAACGCCTCCACGCCAACTATCACCGGCATACTTTCCCAGCTTTGCTCGTTCTTGCCACCCACCGGTTATAACGAAATTAACAACGATAAAAAATTGCAGAGAATCTACGCCTTATGCCTGCCGCAGATTCTCAAAAACAGCGGTTACAAATACGCCTCGTATGCCACGGCGGTGGACAAAGATTATGAAAATAAAAATTCGATTTTAAGCAGTATCGGCGTGAATGACATTTACGGCACGTCCGAACTTAGCGGTCTTATTTCCGGTGCGCCGCTTTCCTGGGGTTATTCCGACCACCAGCTGTTTCCAGCGTTCTGGAAAATAATAAACCAAAAAGCAAAGAGTCCGTTTTTGGCCATGCTATCAACCATCGACAGCCATCCGCCGTTCAATTTATCCAAAGACATGACGAACTACGGCGATGGTAAAAATAACTTATTGAATTCCGTGCACAGCACCGATGACGCCTTCGCGAAATTTTGGACCGATTTCAAGAAAAGTGATTTGGCAAACAATACGATTGTTATCGCCGTAGCCGATCATGCCGTGTTTCCAGCGGCCTATACGAGTGATATTTTTCCCGATGTTGCCGGCAAGATAAGTTTTTACGACGAAAATATGTACATGATGTACGTGCCGGACAGCATTTTGCCCAAAAGTGTTGATATGTATTCGTCGGGCATCGATTTTACGCCCACCCTTTTGAATATTTTAAACATTAACGTGCCGAATTCTTTTGAAGGCCATTCCATTTTTGACGATCAGAAAAACTATCCGGATCTATTGGGCATGCATGAGCTCGAACTTTATATAAATCAAAAAGGACCGGACGGAAAAAGAATGATCAGCCACGAGGTGCCGACCAACATCAATTGCGGGGCGGGCGATTACACGACGGCCACGAATACACCGCTTACGCTGTGCGAATATTTGGACTTCTTCAACTGGGAAAAGCAAATGTTTGAGCAGGGGAGAATGTGGTAGTTTTTATTTTCAATGAATCTGTTTTATGGTAGAATATAGCCATTAATAAAAAATTATGTATAATATTTTAAACAGTGAAGATTTATTAAAGCTGAAAAGAATGGAGCCGAACAGATTTTCCTCTGCGGTTAAAAGCACGGAACACATAGATCTCCGCGGTCTGGCTTTAAATGCATTTCCCGAATTTGAACTCGGCCGGCTTAATCATTTTGCCAAAATTTTGCGCGGATTGATTTTTGCCACCGTTGAAGGTGCGCAGTCCGGACATCCGGGCGGAAGCAGTTCCAAGGTTGAACAATTTTTAGCGATGGTTTTGGGTGGTTCCATGGCGTTTGATCCGACGGATCCGAAAAATCCCGGTAGAGACAGAGTGGTTTGGAGCGCCGGGCATTGCACACCGCTGTTATATAGCGGTCTGGCTTTAATTTATGAAGTTTTACGCCGGAGCGGAAGGCAGTTTTCCGAAGCCGTTCTGCATCCGGTATTTCCCGAAGACTTAATCCGTTTCCGGCATGTTGACGGTCCGTCGGGGCATGCCGAAAGTATTTATCCTTTATCGGATTATTGCACAGGCCCGTCAGGGCATGGCTTGGCCGCCGCCGGCGGAATCGCACTAATGCACAGGTCATGCGGGTTGGACACAAAAGTCTGGGTATTTATGGGCGATGCGGAAAGCGAAGAAGGTATGAGTTATGAGGCGCGCAATGTCATATCGGCAAGCGGAGCCAAAAATTTAATTGTCAGCCTTGACCACAATCATTTTGGCATAGACGGAAATATAAACGAAGTTATTTCTTCTCCGTACATCAACCATTGGCTGGGTTTGGGCTGGAACGTTATTGAAGCCGATGGCCACAATCTTTTGGAATTGAATTATGCCTACAAAATGGCAGCCAAAGGTTTTGACAACTCATGCCCGACGGTTGTTTTGGCGCACACCATAAAAGGCAAGGATTACGGCTCAAAGGAGAACTCGGCCGCTTCGCACGGTTCCCAGCTTGTGCACGAGGAATATATAAAAGCGATGAACGGTCTTGGTTTTAAAATTCCCGGCATTCAGGGAATGGCCATGTCGGATATTGAAAAAGTTTTTGAAAATTTGACTGACGATGATGAGTTGTATATTGATTCGTGTTTAAAAATCACGGCAAAAAATATTATACCGGAGTCAAAACTTGAAGAGCAAATAAAAACATCCTTAAAAGACCGTCCGATCGTTAAGCCTCAGGATATCCGGCGTCCTGATAGATTGCCGCCGGAACTTGTATTTGAAGAAGGCGCAAAAGTTTCCACCCGCAAAGCGGCGCAGGCATGGATGAAATGGCTGATGACTCAGACCGCATTTTTTTACGCGGGAGCGGGGGATTTAAGCGGTTCGGTTTTAACAAATTCCGCAGAGCAGGTTTACGGAATAATCAACAAACAAAATCCGCTGGGCAGGGGAATCAGATTCGGTATCGCCGAACAAAATATGGCCATGATGTCCGCGGCTCTCACCCAGGATGCTCTTCCCGGAGACTTTCAGCCGGTTTCGGTGTTTTCAACCTATGCGGTGTTTACAAATATGGTCGCCAATTGCGTGCGCCTGGCATTGTTCAATAACAGCCTGCTCGCTCAAAAAGGATTTTTCATTATGCTTGCTTCGCACGACGGTCCGGAAACGGGCGAAGACGGCCCCACCCATCACGGACAATTCTGGATGTCTTTATACGATGCGTTTCCCGGCATAAAAGTTTACAAGCCTCTGGACGCCAACGAAACTATTGAAATGCTTTTTTATGCCTTAGAAAAAGGCGAACCGATTGCGCTTTCCGTCGGCCGGCCGGAAGTGAATGTGATAAAACGCGGCAACGGAGTTCCGCCGGCGATATTGGCGAATAACGGCGCTTATATTTATAAAAATTACAACAATAACGGAAAGCAAAAGTTGGTTTTAGCAATTTCCGGTTCGATCGTTTTTCAAAATACTTTGGAAATAGTTCCCGAGCTTGAAACCGAAGGCTATGACGTGAAAATCATAGCGGTCACTTCGCCGAAACTTTTTGAGGAGATCGTAAAAAATAATCCCGAGGATGCCCGAAGAATTATATCCGACGAGGAAAGAAAAGAAGCAATTACTTTGCACAACGGCTGGTCCGGATTTTTAAATCCTTTTATTTTATCCGCCGATCATTCCGTCAGATCAATCGGCATTGACCATTTTCTCAAATCCGGTAAAGTTGACGAGTTATATGAATTGGCATGGCTTACGCCTGCGGATATCAAAACAAGAATTTTGAAAGTAAAGCCGCTTTCCCGAGGGATTGCGGCTTCACCGAGAACGAGATAGCATACAGCCTCCGAAGGGGCTAATCCGGGAGCAGAAATCGCTCCGGGAGCAAGGGGTTAATAAGCGAGATCGCTGTCGTTGACCGTAGTAGTCATTTCACCCGGCACATCATTACTCGGCGGTGCGTACCTCACTTTTTTCTGGCCTCGCTCTCTCCCTTCCGCGATGATTTCCACCCAGCAATCAAGCTTGTGGCAGAAAACCCGCATGCCTACTTTCAGCATCCAATTCTCGGTACTGCCATGTATTTTCATGGCGCTTTCCTCCTTGTTAGGGCCTGTTAAATTCTATTGTATTATTTTTTTAAAAAATAGTTAATAAATTTGTCAAGTATCGGCTATGCAAACAATAATTCTTGATAAGGAGTTCGGCAATAAATCGAAGTACAAAGGCCTTACCTCCGTTGAAGCGGAATCAAAACTAAAAGAATTAGGTTACAATTCCTTGCCTGTCGCTAAGAAAAAAAGCGGACTCATGCGTTTGCTCGGTATTTTTTTTGAACCGATGATGCTGTTGATATTGACTACCGCGATTGTATATTTTTTCATAGGCGAGAAAACCGAGACCATTATTTTTTTGTTATCAATAATACCGATTGCCCTGATGGAATTTTTTCAGGAACTTCGCACGGACCAGGCTATTGAAGCTTTGGACAAGTTGATGACGACTTCCTGCGAGGCGTATCGGGATGGCGAGATTAAGGCGCTTGAAACAAAATTATTGGTTCCGGGCGATTTGGTTCATTTAACGGCCGGAGATAAAATTCCCGCGGACGGATATTTGTTTGATTCGCCAGGGCTTCGCATCGACGAATCGGTTTTAACCGGCGAATCGATAGCGGTAGCAAAGTCGCAGGTAGCGGACATAAATGAAATTAAGGAAGAATATAAATTGTGGCAGGGAACGTACGTCACGCAGGGCGAGGGAACCATGATCGTGGAAGAAACCGGGGCTAATACCTCGTACGGCAAGCTTGGTTCTCTGCTCTCAAATATTAAAAAAACAAAAACTCCCCTGCAAATAAAACTAAACAGGTTTCTAAAAATTATTGCCGTAATGGCGATCTTTGCGGCCATAATCGTAACAATTGTTTTGTATTTTACTAAAGGCCTGGTGAGCGGCATACTGGGCGGCCTGACCATCGCCATGTCTTTGATACCGGAAGAATTCCCAATTGTTTTCAGTGTGTTTTTGATCCTGGGAGTTTTGCGCATGGCCAAACGCAGTGCTTTGGTCCGGGAAATGACCCTTGTTGAAACATTGGGTTCGGTAACCGTCATTTGTACGGATAAAACGGGCACGCTTACCGAAGGCAGAATGTCAATAAAAAAAGTTTATTGGCACGGACAATTGATCGAGATTAATAAAAATACTCAGGCGGATCTTGCGGAATTTATTAAAATTACGCTGCTTGCTCTTGAACGTGTGCCGATAGATCCGATTGAAATAGAAGCGCATGCGTTTGCAAAAAAGATCGGAATTAAACCGCATGATATTTATGAAGCCCACAGATTGCTGGACGATAAGCCTTTTGATGCGAACACTAAAATGGTTCATCATTTGTGGCAGGACAAAAACGACGGCTCCTGCCAGTATAGTGCCGGCGCCCCGGAATTTATTATTGAAAACTGTAATTTAAGCGGGGAAGAAAAACAGAAAATTTTAAACGCATATGAAGATGCTTCCAGCGATGGCTATAGAGTTGTCGGCATCGCCGTTAAAAACGGCACAAAAAGTATAGTCTATAACGATTTGGAATTCGTTGGGTTGCTGATTATGAGCGATCCGCCGCGACGGGAGGTGAAGGACGCAGTTGATACCTGCCAGAAGGCCGGAATCAGAATTATAATGATCACAGGCGATAATAAAATGACAGCTCACAGCATCGCCGAAGAAATTAACCTGAACCATAACGAGGAAATTTTGACCGGATCGGAAATTGAGAATATATCGCCGGATGCCTTAAAAGAAAAAATAAAATATTGCAGTATTTTTGCGCGGGTTAAACCGGAACAAAAATATACGATCGTTAAGAGTTTGCAGGAAAACGGCGAAGTGGTCGCCATGACCGGAGACGGGGTGAATGACGCCCCGGCTCTGAAAAAAGCGGATATCGGCGTGGCCATGGGAAAAAAAGGAACGGAGGTGGCCAGGGCCGCCGCTGGCATGGTTTTGCTGGACGATAATTTTTCCACAATTGTAAACGCGGTGCGCGAAGGCAGGAGAATATACGATAACATGCGCCAGGCCTTTGTTTTTTTATTATCCTTTCACATTCCTATTGTGGGTTTGGCAATAATTCCGCTCTTCTTCGGTGATCCGATGATTTTCCTGCCTATTCACATTATATTTTTGGAATTGATTTGCGACCCGTCTTCGGTTCTCGGTTTTGAAAGGGAAGCCGCCCGGCACAATTTAATGAAAGAAAAACCCCGCTCTCCAAGCGAGCAAATCATAAATTTTCCGCTCGGGCTTCAGGCTGTTTTGCAGGGGCTGGGAATGCTGGCGGTAAGTTTGGGATTCTACTATTATTACGGGATTCACTTGAATAATTTTGAACTAGGGCGCACCATAGCTTTTACCGCCCTGGTTCTGTCGCAGCTTTCAATTTTATTTTTCTCGCGCGAGTGGGTCCAGGTAAAAAATAATAAAGTAATTTTAGTAGTCGCTGCGCTGACATTTATTTTTTTATCGCTTAGCGTATTAACTTTCTTGCATAAATTTTTCCATTTTGTGCAGATTCCGACAGGCCTTTATTTATTCATTATTGCCGTAGTCATGGTCTGTAACTTTATCATCGACAGGGGAGCGTCAAAATTTAAAAAACGGTATGATTGATTTAAATAGCGTCATAGCATCAGAAAAAAAATTCCGCCAGGATCAAATCTATAAGGCGTGGTTTAATGTTGGTGTAAACGGTTACGAGGAGATAACCACACTGCCTTTGGAATTGCGGGAGAAATTGAAAAATTTGCCGTGGCTTTCGGTTGAATTGGCCGTTATACAGGAAAGCAAGGCCGACAATACCAAAAAAGCCCTTCTAAAATTAGGCGATGGGCAAAAAATCGAAACGGTTTTGATGGGGCGCGATTCCAAAAAAATGAATGACAATGAAATGCGGTACACCATTTGCGTATCAACCCAAGTTGGCTGTCCGATGAATTGCGTTTTTTGCGCCACCGGTTCGTGCGGTTTTGTACGGAATTTATCCTCACAGGAAATTATTGATCAGTATCGTTTTTGGCAGAAGTATCTCGGGGCGGAAGAGGGGATTGATAATATTGTGTTGATGGGTCAGGGCGAGCCTCTGTTGAATTACGACAATGTTAAAACTGCTTTAAACATTATTTTAAAATATACCGAAATCGGACCGAGGCAAATTGCACTTTCAACCGCGGGAGTGCCGGTTGCGATGGAAAAAATGATATCCGACAAGGAATTTCCGCCGGTGCGTTTTGCGCTGTCGCTCCATAGCGCCATAGAAGAAACGCGAAAAAAAATAATGCCTTCGCATCAGCGCGGTTTTTTCGAATTTTTAATTGACTGGTCAAAAAAATATCACGAAGCGTTCCCTAGCCGTGTTCATTTTATCGGTTTGGAATATATAATGCTCGACGGATTTAACGACGATGAAAAACATTTGCATGCTTTAATAAAACTTGCTTCAAAATTGGGGAGCGTCAGAATAAATTTGATTCCGTACAACGGCATTCAAACTTCCGTTTTCACAGGATCCAAAAAAGAGACGATAGAGCATTGGCAGGAGACATTGTTAAACTCCGGTTTCACGAGCACGATCCGCTATTCTCAAGGGCAGGACATTGCGGCGGCCTGCGGGCAGCTAATGAACTCTTCTAAGTAGTTTAGTCGGTACTTATCCACAGGTGTTTTTTATGATGCCCTTGACCTATACCTATGGTGTAGGTATACTTATTATTACGGCGGAATGGAAAGGTGAAATTATGTTTTCGCTTTCCTCGTCCGCGAGGACTCGGAGTGACCGCTGTGGCGGTCAAACCCGCTCAAACATAATTTCATCTTTCCATTCCTAATTCAACATTTTTATATATTTAACATAATTTATTTATATATGATCGAGCCATACAAATCAAAGATTAAGGTCAATTTGAAGAAAGTTCTGGGGCAGATAAATCTAATTCAAAAGATGCTGGATGAAGACAGATACTGTGTTGATGTCGCCCAGCAAATTCATGCGGCTGTCGGTATTTTAAAACAGACTAATAACATAATTTTGGCAAGCCACCTTAATTCCTGCGCAGCCCACAAATTAACTTCAAAAAAACAGGAGGAGAAGGATGCTTTTGTGAAGGAGTTAATACAAACCTTCAGTTTGACTACAAGATAATTTATTTATTTTAATTATTTAATTTTTTGCTATGTCGAAATTAACCGTGCCAATAAGCGGAATGCACTGCAAATCATGTGAAATTCTGGTTGAGAATAATTTAACTAAAATTAACGGTGTTAAGAAAGTTAGCGTCAGCCATACACAAGGAAAAGCGGAAATAGAATATGAAGGAACCGCTCCGGACTCCGCTCAAATTCGAAAAGCTGTAAAACAAGCCGGCTATGATGTTGGAGACAACGCCAAATTGCCGATATTTTCAAAAGATATTAAAGATTACACAAATGTGGCGCTGGCCGCTTTGATTCTTCTGGTTTTGTATGGTGCAGCCAAATGGCTGGGTATTTTTGATTTTAGTATTAACACCGACAACAACGCCGGGCTTTATCTGGTGCCTGTGGTCGGATTAATTGCCGGCGTATCGACTTGCATGGCTATGGTCGGCGGCCTTCTGCTTGCAATATCCGCCAGACACGCCGAACTTCATCCTGAAGCTACCGCCAAACAAAAATTCATGCCCCACATATATTTTAATATTGGCAGGGTTGCCGGTTATGCAATATTCGGCGGAATCATCGGCGCTGTCGGATCCGTCTTAAGTCCTTCGGTTGGTATCCTGGGAATTTTTACGGTGATTGTGGGCGGAGTAATGATTTTTTTGGGATTGAAATTAATAGAAGTATTTCCGTTTTTGAAGAACAAAACCATTACCATGCCCAAAAGCATCGCCAAATTTTTTGGAATCGGAAAAGAAACTTCCGAATACAGCCATAAAGGATCAATGCTGACGGGCGCATTAACTTTTTTCTTGCCATGCGGATTTACACAAGCGATGCAGTTGTACGCGGTCAGCACCGGAAGTTTCACAAAAGGCGCATTAATTATGGGTCTGTTCGCCCTCGGCACCGTTCCGGGCTTATTGAGTCTTGGCGGGTTAAGCTCGGTTTTCAAGGCACAAAAGGCAAAATTGTTTTTTGTAGTCGCCGGTCTGGCAGTTATTATTTTCGGCTGGGTAAATATTGCCAATGGCAGCAGACTGGTTTCCGGATTGGGCGCGGGCAAATCCGCACAGGTTACTGACACGACCAACGCCCAGGTGGTTGAAATGACGCAAAATTCCAACGGCTATTCACCCAATGTGTTCACTGTCAAAAAAGGCGTGCCGGTTAAATGGATTATAACATCAAAATCAGTCCTTTCCTGTGCCAGTTATATCGTTATGCCTAAATACGGAATCAGCCAGGGTTTAAAAGCGGGTGAAAATATTATAACATTCACTCCAACCGAAACCGGTGAAATTCCATTTTCTTGTTCAATGGGAATGTACACCGGAAAGTTTATTGTGGTGGAGGATACAAGCAGTGCTTCCGCGCCTTCAACGACAACGCTCGCTTCCACCGGCGGAACCTGCGGGGCAAGCGGCGGCGGCTGTGGTTGCGGCGGCGGAAATTTTAAATACGCTCCGCAAACCGGCAGCACAAATGCTGCTGATGAAAGTCAAAATGACCAGGTCATTCAAACATCATACACGTATAAGTCGGACATCCAGCCAAACACCTTCACGGTTAAAAAAGGCCAGCCGGTGCGTTTTGAAGTTGACGCCAAAGACAATGGCAGCGGTTGTATGAGTACAATCATGATTCCGAATTTGTACAGCAAGGCGCAACTTTTGGTTGCCGGCAAAAAAATAGTCATGACATTTACACCAACGCAAGCGGGAGATTATCCGATCACTTGCGCCATGGGCGTACAAAGGGGAGTGTTAAAAGTTATTTAATATTTATATGGAATCAAACATTAAAGAAACCGACAAGCAAATAAATTTGAGTATAAGCGGAATGCATTGCACTTCCTGCGCCGCGGTTATTGAAATGAGCTTGAAAAAATTGCCTGGCATAAAATCCGCGCATGTGAATTTTGCGGCGGAAAAAGCCAATATATTTTATGATAATATCACAGTGGCTGATATTCTCGGCGCGGTTCACAATGCCGGTTATAAAGCAGAGGTGATTGATCAAAATCATCCGGAAGCGGAAAAAATTAAAAAAGAAAAAGAAATGAAAAGTTTGCAGCGCCGTTTAATAATTAGCGCGGTGTTAAGTTTGCCGATGGTCTATTTCATGTTGTTTGATTTTTTTCAATCAATTCCATTGCGGGCTTTCTTATTGCCGTATGTCGGTATAATTTCTTTTGCTCTTACTACCCCGATACAATTCATAATCGGTGCCGGTTTCTATAAAGGCGCATGGAGCAGTTTGAAGATGAAGATGTTTAACATGGACAGTCTGATCGCTATCGGCACCAGCACCGCGTATATTTACAGCTTGGTAAATTTAATAAAAGGCGTTCCCGGTTTGTATTTTGAAACGGCGGCATATTTAATTACTTTTGTCACGTTGGGCAAATGGCTGGAAACGAAAGCAAAATACAAAACATCTGATGCGATTAAAAAATTAATGGGTCTGCAGGCAAAGACTGCGCGAATTGTTAAAAATGGAGACGCGATTGATATTCCAATTGAACAGGTCATAGCAGGCGATATCGTTGTCGTACGCCCGGGAGAAAAAATTCCGGTTGACGGCGTCATTACAAAAGGGGATTCGTCAATTGATGAATCAATGTTAACCGGAGAAAGCATTCCGGTTGAAAAATCCGTCGGTGATAAAGTAATCGGAGCCACAATAAATAAACACGGCAGTTTTGAATTCAAAGCCACCAAAGTTGGGAATGAAACGGCCTTGGCTCAAATTATCAGGCTGATTGAAGAAGCCCAAGGGTCTAAAGCTCCTATTCAGGGAATTGCCGACAAAATTTCCGCATGGTTTGTGCCGATTGTAATGATTTTAGCTGTTTTAAGTTTTATGATCTGGTTTTTTGTTCTGGGTGCCGGGTTTACATTCAGTATAATGGCCTTTACGTCAGTAATAGTAATTGCCTGCCCGTGTGCACTCGGTTTGGCCACCCCCACGGCGCTTATGGTTGGAACCGGCAAGGGTGCGGAATATGGGGTTTTAATCAAGGGCGGAGAACCGCTTGAAGCTGCCTGTAAAATCAAGGCGATTGTTTTTGATAAAACCGGTACACTTACAAAAGGCAAGCCGGAGGTTACAGACGTAATTGAGCTTGACCAGATCGGTGCTAACAAAGCGATTGGCATAGCCGCCAGCTTGGAAAAATTATCCGAACATCCTCTGGCTGATGCGATTGTGAATTATGCCGAACAGAAATCCGTTGCGTTTTTGGAAGTGAATAATTTCAGGGCAATCCCAGGTCATGGAGTTGAGGGTGTAATTGAAAACAAAAAATATTATTTCGGCAATCGTAAATTAATTTCGGATTATACTAAGTTAAATTTAGAAAAAATTGAAGATAGAATGAAAGATCTTGAGGACGGCGGAAAGACCGCCATGATTTTGGCCGACGAATCTGAAATTTTAGGATTAATAGGCGTGGCCGATACTTTAAAGGAAACTTCCGCGGAGACTGTTAAAAAATTGCAACAGGCTGGCATCGCCGTGTATATGATTACCGGCGACAACCGCCGCACTGCCCAAGCCATTGCTACGCAGGTGGGGATAATAAATGTTCTGGCGGAGGTTTTGCCTGAAGATAAAGCCAATGAAGTTAAAAAAATTCAAAGCACCGGGTTAAAAGTGGCGATGGTCGGCGACGGTGTCAACGACGCGCCGGCTTTGGCTCAGGCCGATTTGGGTATCGCTATGGGCGGAGGCACGGATGTGGCCATGGAAACAGGCGGAATTGTGATAATTAAAAATGATTTGCGCGACGTATTAACAGCGATAAAATTAAGTCGCGAGACTGTGGGAAAAATAAAACAGAACATGTTTTTTGCTCTGTTTTATAATGTGATTGGTATTCCCATCGCCGCGCGCGTATTCGCCGACGTGGGTATAATTTTAAAACCGGAACTGGCAGGACTGGCGATGGCGTTGAGTTCAATTTCTGTTGTGAGTAATTCTTTACTTCTTCGCCGCTTCACACCTCATGGGAAAAACTATCTTTCTATAATCGCTCCGTTTGCGATGGGGATTATCTTCCTACTTCTATTTCTACAGTTTGCCCGATTTAGCGCGGGCGTGTAGTATCTTGAATAAAAGCGCGGATATGATAAGATATCCGCGCTTTTATAAAAATAATTAAATGAACTTCATTATCCACCCAGACGAAATATTTTTGAAAGGCTCGAACCAGCCCTTTTTTTATCGTGCTTTAAAAAATAATTTGGAAAAGTTGTTTCCGGGTGCGAACGTGGTTAGGGTGGAAAGCGGAATGGTATTGAGCGCAGAGATGAATGATCAGGACATCAAACGTCTTGCCCTAATTCCCGGTATTGCCAATTTTGCGCCGGCAATTGTATCCAAAGCCGAAACAATCGATGATTTAATAAAATCCGTGGATAAATTATTAACTATTGAAACAGGCCATCAAACTTTTCGCATTTCATCCGACCGGTCATTTAAAAATCATCCATTGTCATCAAAACAAATTGGAAACGAAATAGGAGAGTATGTGCGCATAAAAACCGGCTGGAAAGTTGATTTAAAAAATCACGATCTGGATATCCGCATCGCCATTGGAAAAGACAGTATTCTAGTATTTGGAAATTTAATTGACGGTGCCGGCGGTTTGCCGGCTGAAACATCCGGGAAAGTTTTGTGTTTATTATCCGGCGGCATAGACAGCCCGGTGGCGGCGTATAAATTAATGTGCCGCGGCGCGGAAGTCGGGCTGATTCATTTTCAAAATCAAACACAGGTTACGGCCGAAGTCGGACAAAAAATTTATGATCTGGCCACGGTGCTGGCGAATTATCAATCCGAAGTTGAATTATTTGTAGTTCCGTTCGCCGAACTGCAAAAACAAGTCATAATGAAAATTCCTTCACAATACAGGATGATTGTCACGCGCAGGCTGTTTAACAAAATAGCATGCGATATCGCTAAAGAAAAAGGGTATCTGGCGCTCGCCAACGGAAACAGCCTGGGACAGGTTGCGTCGCAAACTTTGGAGAATCTGTCGGTTGTAAGTGAAGCCTCCGGCATTCTGGAGTTGTCCCCTTTGATCGGGGCGAACAAAAGAGATATAATGTACACAGCCAATGAAATCGGCACGCTGGATATTTCCAACCGGCCGTATGAAGATTGCTGCAGCTTGTTTGTGGCAAAGCATCCGGAAATTAAATCCAAACTGGACTATGTGGTTGCGCTGGAGAAATCCATTGATATCTCAAAACTTGACAAAAGCGGTATAATATCATACCATATAGGTGCGAGTTTAAAACATTTGTAATGACTAATAAGTGGTTTTTTATACATATCTATGCTCAACGAAATCGTTTTTGATATAGAAACACAGAATACCTTTGCCGACGTGGAAAATGACTTTAAAAAATTTAAAATATCGGTGGTTTCTATATATAACTATCAAACGGACAAATATACCAGCTTTGCTGAAGATGAACTAAAAAATTTATGGCCCATTCTGGAAAAGGCCGACCGGATAATCGGGTATAACAGCGAGCATTTTGATTTGCCGATTTTGCACAATTATTATCTGGGCGATCTAACAAAAATACCGCATCTGGATATAATGAAGATTATTAAAGAGAGTTTAGGAATACGATTGAAATTGAGCGATGTTGCCTCAGCCACTTTGGACAACATCACCAAAAGCGCCGACGGTTTGCAGGCCATACGATGGTGGAAAGAGGGAAAGATCGAAGAAATAAAAAAATATTGCGAACAGGACGTGAGGGTTACGAAAGAGCTGTACGATTTTGGAAAAACAAACCGACAATTATTTTATAAAAATTTGACGGGAGAGGTAATTCCGTTTGCGGTAAATTTTGCGGCACAGCCAATGGCAGCAGCACAGAAGAATTTAAATTTAACGTTGCCTTTCTAATTTTATAATATGTTCAGCCTAAAACGGGAAACGGATTACGCGGTCCAGCTTATACAATTTCTTTCCGATAAGAAAGGAAAGAAATTTAAGAGTTTAAGAGAATTTTCCGAAAAGTCGGAAATATCATTTTGGTTTTTGCAAAAAATAGCGAGAAAATTGGCCATTGCAGGGATAATAAAAGCGGAACAGGGCGTAAATGGAGGATATAAACTGAACGTACAGGCAAAGACCTTGAATTTGTATAAGGTTTTTGAAGTTATGGAGGGCAAACAAGCTTTTACTCCCTGTTTAAAAGACGAAAATTTCCCGTGTGCCGGAAAAGGCAAGAATTGTTGTTTGAAAGCAATAAGTTCGAAACTAAACAAGGAGATTATCAAGGCATTACAAAAGGTAAAAATTAACTAGGTGGGGTAATGAAGTTGTGTTTGAGCGGGTTTGACCGCCACAGCGGTCACCCTGAGCCTTCGCAGGCGAAGAAAGCGAAAATACAACTTCATTATCACACCGGAAATTGTTATGTTGCCAAAACCGAAGAAAATCAGAGATGTTTATTTCGATCACGCCGCCACCACTTATGTTGAGCCGGATGTTTTTAAGGCTATGCAGCCGTTTTTGACGAAGTATTTTGGCAATCCGTCGGCTTTGTATCATATCGGCAGGTTCGCCAATAAAACGATTGCCGATAGCAGACGGCAAGTCGCGGATATTTTGCACGCCCTTCCAGAAAATATAATTTTCACTGGCGGAGGAACCGAATCTGACAATATGGCTATTTATGGCATAGCAAAGGCGCATGAAAAACATGGAAAACATATTATCTCAACACCAGTCGAACACCACGCGGTTTTAAATCCGTTGGAGGATTTAAAAAAACAGGGTTGGGAAATTACTTATGTTCCGGTAAATAAACAGGGAATTGTTTCCGCCCAGGATGTTATGAAAGCCATCCGTTCGGATACAGTTTTGATTTCGATTATGTACGCGAACAACGAGGTCGGATCCATTCAGCCGGTTGATGAAATCGGCAGGGAACTCTTGAAATACAGAAAAGCTAATAGTACTTCTTACCCGTATTTTCACACCGACGCCTGCCAGGCTTCCGGATTTTTAAGTCTGGATGTTGAAAAATTGCATGTTGATTTAATGACATTAAACGGCAGTAAAATTTACGGCCCGAAAGGAGTCGGGATTTTATATATAAGAAGAGGAATTCAAATTAAGCCGCTGATTGTCGGCGGAGGCCAGGAGCGCAGATTAAGATCGGGAACGGAAAACGTTGCGGGCATTGTCGGTTTTGCAAAAGCTTTGGAAATGGCGCAAAAAAATAAAGAAAAAGAAAGCAAGCGCTTGCAGGATTTAGACAAGTACATGCTGGAAAAAATTGAAAAGGGAATAGACAATGTACAATTGAACGGCCCGGAGTTGGGCACCGATAGATTGCCGAATAATTTAAATATTACTTTCAATGACGTGGAAGGCGAAGCGTTACTGTTGTACTTGGATGAATACGGAATAATGTGTTCAACCGGTTCAGCCTGCACATCGGAATCGCTTGAGCCATCACATGTTTTAACCGCGATGGGTTTACCGTACGAACAATCACATGGCAGTCTGCGTTTTACCTTCGGGCATTGCAATACAAAACAGGATGTTGATTATGTTATGAAATATCTGCCTTTGATTGTAAAAACCTTGCGTGAAATTTCTCCGGTGAATTTATCCAAACAACAACACGCAAAATACAAATAATTTAACGCCGCGCCTCAAAGGACGTGAGCCGAGCTTCAAAGGACACTGCTCGGCACGATTCTGTTGAATCGGCTAAATCATATGCCTAAAAAAACAATAAAAAAGAAAACATTAAAAGAAAAAGTTGACATACGCTCCAATGACGGCAGCGGCTGGGTCTATTCGGATATCGTGAAAGACCACTTTTTTAATCCGCGTAATTTCATGCACTATAACGAAGAGGATAAATTTAAATATAATGGAATGGGCAGAGTCGGTTCTCCGGCCTGCGGAGATGAAATGGTGATCTGGTTGTGGATTGATCCGAAGACGGAAAAAATAAAAGACTGCCGCTGGCGGACGTTCGGTTGCGGCAGCGCGATAGCTTCCACCTCGGTTATGAGCGAGATGATAAAGGAAAAAGGCGGAATGAAAATTGGTGATGCTGTCAATTTAAAGCCGCAGGATATTCTGGCACGTTTGGGCGGACTGCCGGACAGAAAAATTCATTGCTCCGTGCTTGGCGACAAAGCCTTGCAGGCGGCAATCAACGATTATTTCCGTAAAACCGGCCAGCATGATAGAATAATTACCGCGGGAGCCAAGATTTTGGACAGAAAATTGAATATCACAGATAAAGATATTGAAGAAGCGGTTTTGGAAGGAGCGAGAACTTTGGAGGATGTGCAGAAAAGATTGAAAGTGGGAGTGGGGGACCCGTCGGCAATTCCAGCCATCGAAGAGCTTATTAGATTTTATATTGAAAAATATTACTAGGATTTATGTCAAAACCAAAAATAGACAAGGAGACGTGCATCGGCTGTGGCACATGCGCAGCTTTGGCCGGTAATACCTTCAGAATGACCGATGACGGCAAGGCTGAAGTGTCTAATGAAACGGGAGACGACGCGGATACAATAAAAATGGCCGTTGATTCCTGTCCGGTGGCTGCAATCTCCATTGAAGAATAAATAATTCATTAATTAAATTTTATGGAGACAAAATCTCCGGTAATTTTGGGGCTAATCGTCGGCTTGAGTCTTATTGCCAGCGCGGCTGTGGGCGGGTATAGTTTTTATAAAGTGCGTTCTTTGGATAACACGCTTGGAGTAACCGGTTCAACCACAAAAAGCGTAAAGTCCGACCTTGTGAAGTGGCAGTCCAGTTTTTCGCGCACCATAACTTTGGACAGTTTAAAATCCGGTTATACGCAAATGAAACACGACCAGGATTTGGTAATAAAATTTTTCAAGGATAACGGAATTGCGGAAACGGATATAAATATTTCAGCCGTTTCGATGAATCAGAATTACAACTATAATCAAAACAGTAATTTACCCGTTCAATACGTCCTTCTTCAAAATGTACAGGTACAGTCTGCTGATATAGATAAAATCACGGCTCTCTCCAAAAATATTCAGTCTTTGATTGACAGCGGTGTTATTTTCTCAACCCAATCAGTAGACTATTATTATACAAAATTGCCCGATTTACGCATCGAATTACTTGGCGATGCCATGAAAGACGCCCGCACAAGAGCGTCGCAGATAGCCGAATCGGCAGGGCAGCATGTTGGCGCCTTGAAGTCCGCTGCCAGCGGCGTTGTGCAGGTTATGCAGCCAAATTCCACGGATGTCTCCGATTACGGCTCTTACGATACCCAAACCATAGATAAACAGGTAATGGTGACTGTAAAAGCGACTTTTGTCCTGAATTAAACTCATTTTTTACGTCTTTAGCGGACTCCCATTTCAGGGAGTCCGTTTTGTTGATTTTTTGCCGTTTTTCTGATAAGCTAAAATCATTATGAGCGGTAAGCTATATATAGTTGCCACACCAATAGGGAATTTAGAGGATATCACATTGCGAGCCTTACAAACATTGAAAGATGTTGATTTTATTTTGTGCGAAGACACCAGAGTTAGTAAAAATTTACTAAATCATTATAATATCGCCAAACCGCTGATCAGTTATCATCAGCATAGCGATATGAAAAAGGTTAGTGAAATTATCGGATTGATCGAAGTCGGAAAGAATTTGGCGCTTATAACCGATGCGGGCACACCGGGCATAAGCGATCCCGGAAATTTATTAATCAGGGATTTGATAAATAAGAACAATAAAATTGAAATAATTCCCATTCCCGGTCCGTCCGCCGTCATTTCCGCGTTAAGCATCTCCGGTTTTCCGACGGATAAATATATATTCATGGGTTTTCCTCCGCATAAAAATAAACGCCAAAAATATTTCAAAGAAGTTGCGGAAGCGAAATATACGGTTGTGTTTTACGAATCAAGCCACAGAATATTAAAATGCTTAAACGAGCTGAAAGAATTTTTAAAACCGGAAAGCAAAATAATCGTCTGTCGCGAAGTGACAAAAAAGTTTGAAACCATTTATCGCGGAACAATAGATCAAATTTTACAAATGAATATAATGGAAAAAGGGGAGTTTGTAGTGGTTGTAAGCTAAAATCATATGAAACCAATTGCAAAATTTGTAGTAAGCCAGGTTGCCATACTGATCAGAGATAACAAATGTCTAATATTAGAATATGCACAAAGCCCAGGAAAATGGGGGTTGCCTGGCGGTAAAATTGATGAGGATGATCTAAGAGATCCTAAAGACATGGCCGGGGGTGCATTTAGAAGGGAAATCGAGGAGGAGATTGGATTTACAAAGTTTGAGAATGTGGGGGTTGTTGATTATAAACTGGTAATAGGTCTGGTATCCGGAATGCCAACCTGTATAATCGCAAGTTTCATCATTAACAGTGAAGATGAAATAAAACTTAGCCCTGAACACCTAAAATACAAATGGATAGGTCTGAATGAGTTGGATAATCAGCCTTTTTTTCATAACGAAGTCAAAGAAATAATAAAAAAAGGATTTGCTTTTAAACAATTATATGTCCGATAAATTTTATATCACGACCGCCATCCCGTACGCCAACGCCGATCCGCACATAGGTTTCGCGATGGAAATTTTGTATGCCGATGTTATGGCCCGTTTTCAGCGCATGAACGGAAAAGACGTGTATTTTTTAACCGGTTCCGATGAACACGGCCAGAAGATGCTTAAAACCGCCAAGGAAAACGGCCAGCCGGTTGAGGAATTCGCCGCCGAAAAATCGGCCATGTATCAGAATCTGGCCGATCAATGGAATATCACCAACAACGATTTTATCCGCACCACCGAAAAAAGGCATATGGAGCGCGCGCAAAAATTCTGGCAGACATCGCAGGAGAGTGGTGATATATATAAAAAAGAATACGCCGGATTGTATTGCGTCGGCTGTGAGTCTTTTAAAACCGAAAAAGATTTGGTAGAGGGCAAATGTCCGGATCATCCGAATTTAACCTTGGAAGTTATCAAAGAAGAAAATTATTTTTTCCGGCTCTCAAAATATCAGGAGCCTCTAGAATTTTTATACAAAGAAAATCCCGGTTTTGTTTTTCCCGAAGCGAAATATAACGAGATGCATAATATTCTAAAAGAAGGTTTGGATGATGTAAGTATTTCGAGATCTAAAGACAAATTAACTTGGGGCGTGCCGGTGCCCGGAGACGATTCGCAGGTGATGTATGTCTGGTTTGACGCTTTGACAAATTACATCACCGCTCTAGGCTGGGGTTCAAAAGATGACGCGTTATTTAAAAAGTATTGGCCAGCCGATGCGCATGTTATCGGAAAAGAAATAAACCGCTTTCATTCCTTGCTTTGGCCGGCAATGTTGATGTCCGCGGGTTTGGATCTGCCGAAGCAAATTGCCGTGCACGGATGGATAACGGCGGACGGGCAAAAAATGAGCAAGACCGTCGGCAATGTCATCAACCCGCTGGAACTGGTGCAAAAATATCCAATCGAAGCGGTTAGATATTTTTTCATGAAAGAAATTCCGTTTGACAACGACGGCGATTTTTCTTACGCAAAATTGGAGGAACGATACAACGCCGATCTTGCCAACGGCATCGGTAATTTAACAAACCGCATTTTGGTGATGATCGAGAAATATGCCGACGGGGTGATACCGGAACCCAGCGATGCCGACGGCGACCTGATAAAATTTTTAACCGAAAAAACCTGGCCGGACTATGTCGCATCCATGAACACCTGGAAATTCAGCAAAGCTCTTGAATCCGTCTGGCAATTCTTAACATATTGCGACCAGATGATTTCCGACAGACAGCCGTGGGCTATGGCAAAAAAAGGCGAACTTCAGGAGGTAAAAAATTTATTATACCATCTGGCGGAATCCCTTCGCCACATTGCGGTTATGATCTGGCCGGTAATGCCGGAAACCGCGGAAAAAATATTCGCGCAACTGGGCCTTGAAGCCTCCGCCGAGATGGCGAAGCCTCTTTCCGAATTGCAGACATGGGTACAGCTTGTGGTTGGTAACAAAATTCTGAAGCCGGAGCCGTTGTTTCCAAGATTTTAATTGTCATTCCCGCGAAGGCGGGAATCTAATCCATTTTCTATGCCTTATTTTGACCTCGTTCTCGCAATAATAATCGGCGCCTTTGGGTTGTTCGGACTTTGGTTCGGCCTTGTCCGCACAGTCGGTTCGCTCCTGGGAACAGTGCTCGGTATTTTTCTCGCCACCCGGTTTTATGAACCGGTCGCAAATTGGGTTATAGGTTTCACCGGATGGAGCCAGAATTTTTCCAAGGTTATTATTTTCATAATAGTATTTTTATTGATAACAAAGTTGGTGGGAGTTATTTTTTGGCTGTTGGAAAAAGCCCTGAGCGTGGTTACACATCTGCCCGTTATAAGGGGTTTGGACAGAATTCTGGGTCTGGTGTTCGGAATCGCGGAAGGAGCCATCTTTGTCGGAGTGGTTTTATATTTTATTGCCAGATTTCCGCTTGGGTCAACGTTTATGCAGGCTTTGGCGCAATCGCGCATCGCCCCGTCTTTGGTTAAGATCGCTTCCATTCTGCTTCCGCTCGTTCCAACCGCGATAAAAATGATTAAAAGTACAGTGGATGGCATATTGTAATTTTTATGCTTTTTGATACTCACTGCCATGTACAATTTAACGCGTATAAAGACGATGTCAGCGATGTTTTGAAAAGATGCCAAGAGAAGGGCATGATTTTGAACGTGGTCGGTTCACAGATGGACACAAGTGTCCGAGCGGTTGAATATGCCCAAAAATATGATTTTATTTACGCCACCGTCGGTTTGCATCCTGTTCACACTCATGAAACCGATGTTGATGAAGAGGAAATAAAATTCAAATCGCGTGAAGAAGATTTTGATTATGAAGCGTATAAAAAACTCGCCTCCGATCCCAAAGTGATCGCGATAGGGGAATGCGGACTTGAACTTTACCATGTTCCGCAAAATGTCGATAAGGAAAAATTTTTGGAAAAACAAAAAAGGATTTTTTTGAAGCAAATAAATCTGGCGAATGAATTGGATCTGCCTGTGGTAATTCACGTAAGAGATGCGCATAAGGAATTGGTTGAAGTTATAAGTGGTTTAAAGGAAATTAAGGGCGTTGTCCATTGTTACACCGGCAATTGGGAATTTGCGCAGAAATATTTGAAAATGGGACTTTACCTGGGTTTTACCGGCGTAGTAACATTTCCTCCCAAGAAAACCGACCCACAGCCGCAGATAGATCTGCTGGAAGTTGTTAAAAATTGTCCGTTGAACAGAATATTAATTGAAACCGATGCTCCATATCTGGCTCCTCAAGCCTACCGCGGACAGAGATGCGAGCCGTGGATGGTTGGAGAAGTCGCTAAAAAAATAGCTGAAATTAAAGAAAAGAGCACGGAAGAAATAATTGAAATAACCTCAAATAACGCCTTAAACCTGTTCTCAAAAATTAAGATATGAGCGATTTACAGGAAATTACTGGTTTATACACACATTTATTGAAAAAATCCCTTGACTTGATAGGGTTTTTTTAGTAAAATAATGTCGCCCTTTAAATTATCATATGCAGGAGCAAAAATCGAAAAAAACCACCAGCCGCGAATATTATCTGTTCGCTTTCAAAATAATGGGCGATTTTGGCGCGACGATTGCGGTTCCGGTGATATTATTTGTTCTTGTTGGCCAATATTTTGACGGAAAATACCATAAAGAGCCGTTATTTACCATTTTGGGTTTTATACTGGCCGCTCTTATTACCGTAAAAATGATCAGCAAAAAAGCGAAAGAATACGGAGCGGAATATAAAAGGATGAACGAGGCCGGACAAACTGAAAATAAAAAGTAGTATGCACATACCTACATTAGCACCGGAAGTGATATTTCACATAGGCAAACTGCCGGTTACAAATACAATTTTAAACACCTGGATTGCTATCGCCATTTTTTTAATTATCGGACTGCTTTTACGAAAAAGAATAAATTTAAAACCGGGTAAGCTGCAAAATTTCTGGGAATATTTTCTTGAAATATTAATGGGCTATTTTGATCAGGTTACCGGCGACAGAAAAAAAACTCTTCGCTTCATGCCGATTGTCGGTTCGGTTTTCTTTTTCATACTTCTCTCAAACTGGCTGGGATTGCTTCCAGGCACCGGCAGTATTACGATCGGACACGAAATGCTTTTGCGCCCGGCAAACACGGATTTGAATCTGACGGTCGCCATGGCCTTGTCTTCGGTGGTTATTTCACACCTTTTCGGGCTATTCACGGTCGGTTTTTTTACACATATAAATAAGTTTATTCAAATCGGCACTTTGGTTAAAAGTCTGCGCAAGGGCCCGATAGCGATTTTTACGGCGCTTATTGAAATGGTTGTCGGTGTAATCGAAATTATCAGCGAAGTCGCCAAGGTTTTATCCCTGTCCCTTCGGTTATTTGGAAATATATTCGCCGGGGAAGTACTTATTTCCGTAATCAGCGCTCTCATTCCTTTTCTCCTCCCGACTCCTTTTATGATGCTGGAACTTTTGGTCGGATTGATACAGGCGGCCGTGTTTACCATGCTGACATTGGTATATTTAACGGTAATGACGACGAAACCGCATGGAGAAGAAGCGCACGAAGCCCATAACTAATTAATTAATTTATTAATCGGCATCAAACCGCGAGGCTAAACACAAATTTCCCCTCGACACGGAATGGCGCCGGAAAGGTCACAATATGGATCACGCATCAATCCTGGTTCTGGCAAAAGGCCTGACCATGGCTATCGGAGGCTTTGCTCCGGCTCTGGCCATCGGCAGATTAGTTGCCAAGGCTATGGAATCAATCGGACGCAACCCGGAAGCCACGGATAAATTGTTCGTGCCGATGTTGCTCGGCGCCGCTTTCGCCGAAGCCATCGCCATCTATTCGCTGGTTGTCGTTTTCACACTCAACTAAAACAATTCGATCGGCCGGTCGCCTCAGGCGACCGGCCGGACCGGATTATTTTATATTAACAATTGATATTATGTTTTTAGCCGGAATCGCATACGCGGCCGAAGCGGCAACCGTTGCAACAGAAACCGCCTCAAATGGAGGAGTTTTGGCGTCTCTTGGAATAAACGGAACATTGTTTATTTTTCAATTGATCAATTTTGCGGTAGTTGCGGTAATTTTATGGTTTTTAATCTTAAAACCGCTAACCCAGAAAATGTCGGAAAGGCAAAAAATGATTGATCAGAGCATCGATAACGCGAAAAGAATAGAAAACAATCTTTCAACCAGCGAGAAAAAATATCAGGAACGGATAGATCAGGCTAAAATTGAGGCCAACAAACTGATAGACAAATCCCAAAAGGAAGCGATTATAGCAGGCGAAGGTCTGAAAGAAAAAGCGAAAAAGGAAATAGAAACTCTGGTTGATCAGGCCAAGAAAAATATTAAGATTGAACGGGAAGAAATGATGAACGAGGTCAAGAAAGAGGCGGCTAATCTTGTTATTGCCGCGATAGAAAAGATATTGCCCGAAAAAATGGATTCGGCCAAAGACCACAAACTGGTGGACGAGGCGATTAAGGATCTGAAAAAATAACATGAAAAGAAAAAACAGCATAAAACAATACGCCAAGGCGTTATACGAAGCAACCAAAAACGCGCCCAAACACGATCTGAGTGTTATTCTTAATAATTTTCTTTCCTTATTGCAGAGGGATAATAAACTGAAAAAGGTTGAGTATATAATAGATGAGTTTGTCAGGTATTCGAAAAAAGCGGAGGGAATAAGCGAAATAGAAATAGAATCGGCGAGAAAATTGGATACGGCTACGGTTGAAAAAATAAAAAAAGCATTCGGAGGGAAATCCGAAGTCAGTGAAACTATCAACAAGGATTTAATCGGCGGATTGCGCATAAGAATGGATGACCTGATATTCGACGCAAGCATTAAAAAACAAATTTCAAGATTAAAACAAGATTTAATTAAATAAACGTTGCGTCTAGTCGACGTTACGCGAGCCGCGCTTCAAAGGACGTTGCGCGGCATGATTTCGCTAAATCACATATGTCAATAAATTCCATTGTAGAAGAACTCCGAAAAAATATTTCCCATTTTGAAAAAGAAGTGGAAAAAGAAGAAACCGGCAAAGTTATAGAAATAGGAGACGGCATTGCCCGTATTTCCGGCCTCACAAAATGCCAGGCGAGCGAAATGCTTGAGTTTCCTGGAGACACATACGGTTTAGCGCTGAATTTGGAAGACGAAACCGTCGGTTGCGTGTTGTTGGGAGAATACGAACACATTAAAGAAGGCGACATCGTTAAACGAACAGGTAGAATATTATCCGTACCGGTTGGAGAAGAATTGATCGGACGCGTTGTAAATCCGCTGGGCCAGCATATCGACGCGGGAAAAGAAATTAAAACCGGCAAGTTTTATCCTATTGAGAAAATCGCTCCAGGTGTAATGACCCGCGAACGCGTCAGCCAGCCCGTGCAAACCGGTATAAAGGCGATCGACGCCATGATTCCAATCGGCCGCGGACAGCGCGAGCTTATAATCGGCGACAGACAAACCGGAAAAACCGCCATTGCCATAGACGCGATCATAAACCAGAAAGGAAAAGACATGATCTGTGTTTATGTCGCGATCGGACAGAAGGAATCAAAAGTTGCCCGCATCGTGGCAAAATTAAAGGAAACGGGAGCCATGGACTATACGATCGTTGTCGTGGCCGGAGCTTCACAGCCGGCCTCGTTGTCATATATCGCTCCTTATTCCGGGGTGGCCATGGCTGAATATTTCATGGACCAGGGAAAAGATGTCCTGTGCGTTTATGACGACCTCTCCAAACAGGCATGGGCTTACCGCGAGGTATCCCTGCTCTTGCGCAGACCGCCGGGACGCGAGGCTTATCCCGGAGACGTGTTTTATCTCCATTCAAGACTTCTGGAACGCGCCTGCCGGAGAAATAAAGAGGCGGGCGGAGGTTCCATCACCGCTTTGCCTATAATTGAGACTCAGGCCAGCGATGTTACCGCTTATATTCCCACAAACGTAATTTCAATTACCGACGGCCAGATTTTTCTTGAAAGCGATTTGTTTTACCGCGGCATCCGTCCGGCTTTAAACGTCGGTATTTCCGTATCGCGCGTTGGCGGAGACGCCCAGATTAAACCGATGAAAAAAGTTGCCGGCAAATTAAAATTGGCCATGGCGCAGTTCCGTGAAATGGAAGCATTTGCCCAGTTCGCCAGCGATTTGGATCCGGAAACAAAAAAACAAATCGACCGCGGACAGCGCATTACCGAATTGTTGAAACAGCCGCAGTACAAGCCCGTTCCTGTGGAAAATCAGGTTGCGTCCATCTATGCCGTCAATAACGGATTTTTTGACAACGTTGAACCGAAGAATATCCCGGAAGCGGAAAAGAAACTCACCGAGTTCATGAATAAATACAAAAGACCGGTTTTGGACAAGCTCGCAAAAGCCGAATGGGATGAAAAAATAGAAGCCGAATTAAAATCCGCTTGTGAGGAATACGTGAAACAATAAATTGATATTCGAGTATGGCAGTAAACACCAAAGCAATAAAACGCCGGATCCGTTCCGTCGGCAGCACGAAGAAAATCACCAAAGCCATGGAGCTGGTTTCGGCTGCGAAAATGCGCAAAGCCATAAGCTCGGCTTTGGATACACGCACCTATGCGACTCTTGCGTGGGATTTGCTTGTTAATTTATCCAAGACGGAAAAAGTAGTTAATATTCCTTTGCTTGAGGCCAGGCAGGTAAAAAAATTATTGATTATCCTTGTAACATCAAACAGGGGATTGTGCGGAAGTTTTAATTCCAACATTATAAAAAAAACTGCGGAACAGTTAAAAAATCCCACAAACATCAGCCGGCAGAGAATAAAAAATATTGTTATTGAGCCGAGCGAAAATATAGTTGTTGATGTTGTCGGAATCGGCAAAAAGGGAGCCGATTTTGCAAAAAGCATGGGCTTTAATTTAATAGCTGCGTTTACAAATATTTCCGATACGCCATCTATGAGCGACGCGATGCCGATAAGCAGAATGGTTTTGACGGAATATGAAAAGAAAAACTATGATAAGGTAGTTATCGCCTACACGGATTTTAAATCCACGATTGCGCAGATAGCGAAATTAAGGCAGGTATTGCCGATATCCGAAATTGATCTGGAAAAAATGATTGGCGAATTGAACGATAAAGAAGAAGTTGCGGGAAACGCGTCAAAACTTGAATTGGAAGATTATCTTTTTGAACCCAACAAAGAAGAAGTTTTAAAAATTATATTGCCCAGATTGGTAGAAACGCAGATTTATCAGGCTTTGCTTGAATCGGCCGCCAGCGAGCATAGCGCGCGCATGATGGCCATGCGAAACGCCAGCGATTCGGCCGATGATATGGTAAAAGAATTGTCATTAAGCTTTAACAAAGCCAGGCAGGCCGGCATTACGCAGGAGATAGCCGAGATTGCGGGCGGAGCGGCGGCTTTGGAATAAATTAATTAATATATTATATAAAAACATAAACTCATTCGTATGAATAAAGGAAAAATATCCCAGATTATCGGAGTGGTGGTGGACGTTCATTTTCCGGAAGAATTGCCGGAAATTTTTAACGCTCTTGAAGTTAAGATGCCTGATGGCAGTACGCAGACGCTTGAAGTACAACAGCATCTTGGTTCAAACATGGTGCGAACCGTGGCTATGAGCACGACTGACGGACTGCAAAGAGACACGGAAGTTACAGACACCGGAGAACCGATTTCCGTTCCGGTTGGGCCGACAACACTCGGAAGAATGTTTAATGTTACCGGCCAGCCTATAGACGGCCTGGGTTCAGCCAATGAAACGAAAAGATATCCTATTCACCGCAAAGCCCCGACTTTTAAACAGCAATCGACAAAGACTGAAATACTGGAAACCGGTATTAAGGTTATCGATTTAATCTGTCCTTTCTTAAAAGGCGGAAAAATCGGCTTGTTCGGCGGAGCCGGCGTGGGAAAAACCGTGGTTATTCAGGAACTTATCAGAAATATCGCCCAAGAACACGGTGGCTATTCAATGTTTGCCGGAGTAGGGGAAAGAAGTCGTGAAGGCAACGATTTATACCGCGAAATGAAAGAATCGGGCGTATTGGCAAAGACGGCATTGGTTTTTGGCCAGATGAATGAACCGCCGGGTGCCCGCGCTCGTGTCGCATTAACAGCCCTCTCAATGGCTGAATACTTCCGCGATGAAGAAGGAAAAGATTTGTTACTATTCGTCGATAATATTTTCCGTTTCACCCAGGCAGGCTCGGAAGTTTCCGCGTTGCTTGGCCGCATGCCTTCGGCCGTAGGTTATCAGCCGACGCTGGCCAGCGAGATGGGCGCTTTGCAGGAACGCATCACTTCAACGGAAAAAGGATCCATCACTTCAGTGCAGGCGGTTTACGTGCCTGCCGACGATCTTACCGATCCTGCTCCGGCGACAACTTTTGCCCATTTGGATTCCACGGTCGTGCTGAACAGATCGCTTTCAGAACTGGGAATCTATCCGGCCGTAGATCCGCTTGATTCAAATTCCACAGTGCTTGATCCGAACATTGTCGGCGAAGAACATTACAGAACCGCTCTTGAAGTGCAAAGACTTTTACAAAGATATAAAGACCTGCAGGATATCATTGCCATTCTTGGCATGGAAGAATTATCTGACGACGACAAAATCACCGTATCCCGTGCCAGAAAATTGCAGAAATTCCTTTCCCAGCCATTCTTCGTGGCGGAAACATTCACTGGCACCGAAGGCAAATACGTAAAACTTTCCGATACCGTCAGAGGCTTCCGTGAAATTTTGGACGGCAAGCATGACAGCAAGTCGGAGCAGGCATTTTATATGAAGGGGTCAATAAATGAAGTGGTTTAATATGCTAAAATTCAAAATAGTAACCTCCGAAAAGGTTATTTACGAAAATGAAATATCCCAGGTTTCAATTCCGACAATGAGCGGGGAAGTTACGATTCTGACGAACCATATTCCTTTGGTGTCGGTTTTAAAAGCCGGTGAATTAAAAATTAAAGATAAAGACGGCGAACATATAATCGCAATTGCCGGCGGATTTTTGGAAGTGAAAGGAAATAACGAGATTGTGATTTTGGCCGATCACGCCGAACGCGTGGAAGAAATTGATATTGCGCTGGCCGAAGAAGCAAGAAAGCGCGCCGAGGAACAAATGAAAACCGCCAAGAGCACGGAAGATATAGACTTTGCAAAACTTCAGGCGATAATTGACAAGGAAATGAACAAAATCAGAGTGGCCCGAAAGTACCGGAATCTGCCGCCAAATATTTCCAAGTAGAAAAAAAGCCGGCCCTTGTGCCGGTTTTTTAAATCTGCTATATTATTAATAGTTATAATTACTTATGATTGATAAATGCTCCAAGTGCAACATGCCGCTGGAGGATGAAGATACGCGTTGTTTATGCAACGATGCGATCTGCGTCCATTGCTGCGAATGCGATCCGGGCTGCGGTTGTTCATGCAAACCGGAAGCGTAAGATAGCGGATGAATCCGGCCTATTTCCTCCATTTTTATGGATTTTTTTGGTGTTAAAGGATTTGATTTATGAAAGCAAATACCAGGCTAACCCTAAAAATATATTGGGATCATATAAGGAAATACAGAATTTCCTTTATTTTGACATTCATTTCCGTAGTCGCCGTTTCCACGATTGCTATTATCATTCCTCTTTATTATAAGAATTTTTTTGACATTCTTGCCACATCACCCTCCAGATCCGTTGCTGTTTCGTCTTTGGTTCACATTCTGGTTTATATCGCGATTTTTGAATCCATCTCATGGGTACTCTGGAGAGTGGCCACTTATTCGGCATCGTATTTTGAATCCGGCGTCTGCAAAGATTTGACGGATACTTGTTTTAAATATCTGCACAGGCATTCATTCAGTTTTTTTAACAACAGTTTCGTCGGATCCCTGGTCAAAAAAATTAACAGATTTACGCGTTCGTTTGAAAACATATCGGACAGGGTTGTATTCAATCTTCTTCCGCTGGTGGTGAATATAATAGCCATTCTTATTGTTCTTTCCAGCAGAAATTTGTGGCTCGGGCTCGGACTGGTGATATGGATTATTGTTTTTATGGCGGTAAACCTGATTTTCGTTTTCTTCAAACTTAAATACGATCTTGAACGAAGCGAAGCGGACACCAGGGTAACAGGCATTCTCGCCGACACCATTACCAACAATGTTAACCTAAAGCTGTTCGTCGGTTACGATAACGAGGTTGAAAATTTTGATAAAGCCACGGATAATTTAAAGAGGCTGAGACTGCTAACTTGGAATTTGAGCAACCTGACCGAAGCCGCCCAGGGTTTTTTGTCGATTGTTTTGGAAATCGGAATTTTCTACGCGGCAATCATGCTTTGGAAACAGGGAATTCTGACCGTCGGAGATTTTGTCCTGATCCAGTCCTATTTGATCATGATATTCATGAGAATCTGGGATTTCGGCCGCATGATCAAATTTATTTATGAAGATTTGGCCGACGCTGAAGAGATGACGGTTATTCTCGACACTCCGCATGAAATAAAAGACGTGAAAGGTGCGCTTAAACTTAATGTGAAACGGGGAAATATCAGTTTTGTCGATGTCAGTTTTAATTATAACGAAACACGCCGTATAATTTCGCATTTCAATCTTGAGATCCGGTCGAAGGAAAAGGTGGCGCTGGTGGGTCCTTCCGGAGCGGGCAAAACAACTATTGTCAGACTGCTGTTAAGAATGCATGACGTTACTTCCGGAAAAATTTTGATTGACGGCCAAAAAATTTCAAGGGTGACTCAAGAAAGTCTGTGGAATAATATCAGCATGGTTCCGCAGGATCCGATTTTATTCCATAGGAGCCTGCTTGAAAACATACGCTACGGCAAACCAAATGCGACGGAAGAAGAAGTCATGGAAGCGGCTAAGCTCGCGCATTGCCACGAGTTTATAAAAGAATTTTCCGAAGGATATCAAACTTTTGTCGGTGAACGCGGCATAAAATTGTCGGGCGGAGAGCGTCAGAGAGTTGCCATCGCCAGAGCGATTCTCCACAATACTCCTATTCTTATTCTGGATGAAGCAACCTCCAGTCTGGATTCCGGATCGGAAGAACTTATACAGTCCGCTTTGGATACGCTTATTAAAGGCAAAACGGTTATAGTTATAGCGCACAGGCTTTCCACCATAATGAAGATGGACCGCATAATCGTGATCGACGAAGGGGGCATCGTCGAGCAGGGTACGCACAAGGCTTTACTGAAAAACAAGAACGGCATTTACAGCAAACTATGGCGGGTCCAAGCCGGCGGATTTATTGCCTAGACTTCGGATTGTAAAATACGGCCGTTTAGAATATAATAGAGGCACCTTTTAAGGCGCTTTTATTATGTTTGAAGAAAAACTGAATAGCAATCAAAAAAAGGCGGTGGAATATGTATCCGGCCCCTTAATTATAGTTGCCGGAGCCGGAACCGGCAAAACCACGGTTATCACAAAAAAAATAGCGCGTCTTATTGACGAAAAGCTTGCCAAACCGGAAGAAATTCTGGCGCTCACATTCACGGATAAAGCGGCCGATGAAATGCAGGAAAGGGTTGATAGTGTGATAGACACCGGCTATATAGATTTGCAAATTTCAACCTTCCATTCTTTCTGTCAGAAAATTCTGGAAACGCACGGTATTGATATCGGCTTAAGCAATAAATTCAAACTTCTGACAGGCACGGACGCATGGATGCTTGTGCGGCAGAATCTAGATAAATTCAATCTCGATTATTACCGGCCTTTGGGAAATCCCTCCGGCCATATTCATGAATTGGTTTCGCACTTTTCAAAATGCAAAGACGAACTGATTTCACCGGAAGAATATCTGGAGTATGCGGAAGAGATTAAATTGAATAAAGATGACGCCAATACGGATGAGAAAAGCAGACTTTCCGAAATCTCCGGCGCTTATCACGCCTATAACCAGCTTCTTCTTGATAATAACGCCCTTGATTTCGGCGATTTGATTTTTTATACGATTAAACTTTTGGAAACCAGGCCGTCAATTTTAAATTCCCTGCGAAAAAGATTCAAATTTATATTGATTGACGAATTTCAGGATGTTAACTGGGCCCAGTATCAGCTTGTGCGGCTTCTGGCCGGCTCCGGGGCCCAGCTTACAGTGGTCGGTGACGATGATCAGAGCATCTACGCCTTTAGAGGCGCCTCCGTGTCAAATATACTTCGGTTCAAAGACGATTATCCCGATGCGGAAGAAATCGTTCTGAATGAGAATTACAGATCGAATCAGGAAATTCTTGACCTTGCATACAAGCTGATTCAAAACAATAATCCCGACCGCCTGGAGGCGAAACTTAAAATCGATAAAAAACTGATAGCGAAAGTTACGAGTTCAAAAGAAAAATCCGTTGCACACATTCATTGTTCAACGATTGATGAGGAAGCAAAGGCGGTTGCCGAAGAAATAAAAAAAATAAAAAATGCCGACAAGGATGCCGTATGGGATGATTTTGCGATTCTGGTCCGGGCAAACAATCACAGCGAGCCCTTTATTTCGGCTCTGGAAAAAGAGGGGATTCCCTATGAATATTTAGCTGCTTCCGGCTTATACCGCCAGCCTCTGGTTCTTGACTGCGTAAACTATTTCAGGCTTCTCGACAACTACCACGAGTCGTCCGCAGTTTACCGCATGTTATGCATGCCGGTCTGGAAGTTGGATGAGCACGATATTCAAAAAATTACCTCGCTCGCAAAAAAGAAAAGCATGGCGTCGTACTACGAAGCTGTAAAAAAATCACGCGAATTGGGAGTTTCCGAATCCGGCATCGCCATTTGCGACAAGATCGTAAATATGATCCACGACGGCATGCGGAAAACAAAGTCCGAAAAGCCGAGCGTGATAATGTACTTCTTTTTGGAGCAAAGCGGCTATCTTGAATTTTTAATCCGCGAGGAAAACGCGGGAAACCCGGACATGATCAGGCAGATATACCATTTGACGGAATTTTTCAACTACATCGGCAAATACGAAACGGCAAATCCCGGGGCGAATCTTGCCGGATTTCTGGAACATTTCAATTATGTTTTGGAGTCCGGGGATCAGGGTGCACTTTACCAGCCGAAGGACACCCCCGATTCGGTAAATATAGTAACCGTTCACAAGGCCAAGGGGTTGGAATTCAAATACGTTTTCGTCGTCAATCTGGTGGAAGACAGGTTTCCGGCCAGGAAAAGAGGCGAGGGGATTGAAATCCCGGCTGAATTGATAAGAGAACAGCTGCCGGAAGGAGACGGTCATTTTCAGGAAGAGCGCAGGCTGTTCTACGTCGCCATTACCCGGGCCAAAGAGAAATTATATCTTATGAGCGCCGGCGACTACGGAGGCGCGCGTACAAAAAAAATAAGCAGATTCCTGAACGAACTCGGTTTCGCGGCGGGTGAAAAAAATACCGGGGAGTCAAAAAAAATATTGCATGAATCCGGACAAACCGTAAGAGAAGCCGGAGAATTCGTTTACGAGCTTCCCGCGGCTTTTTCTTTCTCCCAGATCAAATCCTACAATACCTGTCCTTATCAATACAAGCTTTCGCATATCCTGCATATTCCCACAAAGGGCAGTGCCGTTTTCAGTTTCGGCCAGAGCATGCACGGAACAATGCAGAAATTTTATCAGCGCATGCAGGAGATGAATAAGGTTGAACAAGGTTCTCTGTTTGGACTTCCCGGACAGCCGGAACAGAAAAACACGGGCGGAATCAAAGCGCCGGAACTTTCGGAATTGATGGATTTTTACGATCAGTCGTGGATCGGCGACTGGTATAAAAACAGCACGCAGAAAGACGAATATTATAAAAAAGGGAAAGAGATTCTGCGTGTTTTTTACGAATCCGAAAAAAATAACTGGACAATTCCCATAACGCTGGAAGGTTGGTTTAAAATTAAGGTCGGCGACTATCTCGTGCACGGGCGGATCGACAGAATAGACCGCATGCCGGACGGAGGCCTCGAAATCATAGATTATAAAACCGGTGCCGGCAAAGAGGATTTGGAAAGCGAAGACAAGGATCAATTACTGATTTATCAAATGGCAGCGCAACAACTGCCGGAATACAGGAATGTCGGCCCGACGGGCAAACTGACATATTTTTACCTCAACGACAATTTAAAAGTTTCCTTTTTGGGAAAAGACAAGGAGCTTGAAAAATTACAGGACAAACTGATAAAAAATATCGGCGACATTCACAGCGGAAATTTTTCCGCCACGCCAAATCAGCACAAATGTAAGTTTTGCGACTTTAAGGACATATGCGAATTTAGAGTTTAATGATATGAGATCGCTGGGTGATTTATTAAAAAACCATACTGGGAATTTTCCGGTCTGGAAAAAAGTTCAGGCCGCGATGGTTGTGGAAGAAGCCAACGAAGTCCTTTTTCAATTATTCGGAGAGGAATCGAAAAAATACGCCCGCGCCATGTACATCAAGGACAAAGCGCTTGCGATTGCGTGCCTCAGCTCTGTGATGGCTCAGGAAATCAGGCTGAACCAGCAGCTCATCGTTGAAAAAATCAATAAAAAATTAGGACAAAAAATTGTTGAAAAAATCAAATATTTATCCTAGAAAAGGATGTTTTTGCGCCCTTGCCAAAAGCAATTTTAAGATATAATATATACGCATATGACCTTGCGGCAATATCTCATTATAATGTCCATCGGTGCTCTTATTTGCTGGCTGGCCTGGTTTTTTGTTATTGTGAGCATCGATCCCAAAACAGCCGGATTTCTCGGCTTCGGATTTTTTTATCTTAGCTTGTTTCTAGCTCTCACCGGAACTTTTTCAACTATCGGATTTCTGATCAGAAAAAAAATCGTCAAAAACGACGAGGTTGTTTTCCATCACGTCAAGCATACGTTCCGCCAGGGAATTTTTATTTCCATCACCGTCATCGCTGTGATGCTGCTTTTGCAAGAAGGACTGCTTACATGGTGGAACGGAATTATGCTTATAATTTTATTTTTTATTCTGGAGAGTGTTGTATTTACGAACAGAAAGTACAGCAATAAAGACCTCGCCGCATAAACTATGTTTGGGAAGATATTCGACAGATTCAGAAAAGATATAAGTATAGATCTTGGCACGGCCAATACCCTCGTGTATGTAAAAAACCGAGGTATTGTTATTAATGAGCCGAGTGTGGTTGCTGTAAACACCAGAACCGAACAGATTCTCGCGGTTGGCAATGAAGCGAAAGAGATGCTAGGAAAAACTCCTCCCCATATCCTCACCACCCGGCCTCTGGTCAACGGGATTATTTCCGATTTTGAAGTTACTGAAAAAATGCTCCGTTACTTCATAGACAAAGTTTATGAAAATAGCATGAATTTCATGACCCGCCCCAGGGTAATAATCGGCGCTCCGCTCGATATCACCGAAGTGGAAAGAAAAGCCATAAACGATGCCGCCGTAAACGCCGGTGCCAGGGAAGTGATCATCGTTGAAGAGCCTATGGCTGCCGCTATCGGCGCCAGAATGCCCATACGCGAACCCGTGGGCAACTTCATTGTCGAGATAGGCGGAGGCACGACCGAAATCGCCGTAATATCTTTAAGCGGAATAGTTACCTGGAAATCAATCCCGATTGCCGGCGACGAACTGAACCGCAACATCGTCCAATACGCCCGCGACGCCTTCAATCTGCTTTTGGGCGAGAAACAGGCCGAGGAAATCAAAATAAAAATCGGTTCGGCGATTGAATGGAGCGAACCCATGCAATTTCCCATGCGCGGCCGCGATCTGGTGACCGGCCTTCCCAAAGAGGTAATGATCGGCGAGAGCCAGGTCCGGGAGGCCATAACAAAATCTTTACGCGCCATTATCGACAACATAAAGGCCACGCTTGAGATAACACCGCCCGAACTGGTGGCGGACATTCACGAACGCGGAATCCTTCTGTCGGGCGGCGGCGCTCTGCTGCGCGGACTTGACCAGCTGATTTCCCGGGCTGCCGAAATCCCCGTCAGAATAGCCGACGACCCGCTCACTTCGGTTGTAAGGGGCGGGGGAATCCTGCTCGACGAACACGATCTTCTCAGCGAAATCAGCACCACTTCTAATAAAAAATCATAGTAATATTATGCCCCGAGCTAACACTAAAAGAAGATACCTTTTTTTAGGACTTATATTAATTTTGTTGATAGTTCTTCATTATACGCACGCGCTTAATTCCGTTGAGGTCGGAATTCGTTCCGTTATTACTCCGGTTTCAACGGCGATAAATAATTGGCGCGTCAGTCTCGCCGGAAAATACGATCCATCCGACAGCAAACAGTCGATTCTGCAGGAATATAACCAATGCGTTCAAAAAAATCAGGACACGCAAGTCGACCAGGCGAATCTTAAATTGCTCCAAGCGGATAACTCGGAATTGAAAAATCAGCTGAATTTCGTTCAAGGCAAAAAATATTCCCCGGTGACTACGCAGGTTGTCGGAAAAAATATGGACAGCATCGAAAAAATGGTAATGATCGACGCCGGGGAATCTTCCGGCATAAAATTGGATCAGCCTGTTATTGCCGGTAACGGAATACTCGTGGGCACGATCGCAAAAGTCGACAAAGACGTGTCGATGGTGCGCCTGTTAAACGATAACCAAAGCAAAATTGCGGCGACAATTTTAAATAAAGACGGAAGTCTGGGCGTTGTCGAAGGCGGCTACGGCCTGAGCGTCAGAATAAATTTTATTCCCAGAGACGAAGTAATCCTTGTTGGCGATCAGATAGTGACATCGGGGCTGGACCAGAATATTCCGCGCGGACTTCTTATAGCCGAAGTTGCCGTAGCCGAAAATGAAGCCTACCAGCCTTTCCAGCAAGCCGTATTAACCACGGCAGCCGATCTTACGAAACTCACTTTCGTGACCGTTCTGACATCCTTTTAATCCGGCTGCTGCAGAATTTACACAATATATGACATGGATCGGCAAAATATTAAAACTGCTTTTTACGGTGGTACTGATTATTACGCTGCAAATTTTCGTGGTTAATTTTTTGCCGTATCCTTTTAACTATATAAACATCATTTTTTTGTCGATGCTCTGGCTTGTGATCATCGCCTCCGACACGCGCGTATTCTGGCTCGGACTCTTGATTTTATACATTTGCGATCTTTTTACCAGTTCGCCGTTCGGAATCAACAGCTCGGCCATGCTGATAAGCCTTGTTATAGCCGGCTGGTTTTTGCTCAACATCTTCACAAACAGATCGCTGTATATGGTGTTTTTATCCTCGGCGACCGGCCTGATTCTTTATAGAATACTATTTTTCGGCTTCATGGGTATTTATAATTTCCTTACCCATCAGCCGCTTTTTCCCGGCGCGGAAATTTTGTCGGATGTAATGTGGGAAGTTTTACTGAGTTCTTCGGTTCTTTTGGTTTTTTATTTTGTAAGTTCTAAATTTATAAAAAAATTGGATCCCAATTATATAAGCATGACCAAGGAGGCCGTTATAAACAGGGGGTTCAAATTTTAAACGGTATGGCGAAAAAGATATTTGAAATTCAGGAAAATAAATTTCCCGACGACAGTTTGTCCGGAAGATACAGCCGCGCATGGGTTGAGGAATCTTTTGTTTTTGAAAATCCGACGGGCAAACAAACGGGCGCTCCGCAGACAGGAAGCTATCTCGGAACAAGCATTAACCCAAAAAAAAATCTCATTCTGGCGATTATTGTTATTTTGGGTTTTTTATTTATTTTCGGAAAAATATTTTATCTGCAGATATTTAGGGGCGACTATTACCGCTCGCTGGCCGAAGGAAACAGAATAAGACTCCAGCCGATTGTTTCCGAACGCGGAATAATTTATGATAAAAACCACAAGGAGCTGGTGCAGAACGTACCAAATTTTTCTCTTTCATTAATACCCCAGGATTTGCCGCAGGACCCGAAAGCCAGGGGAGAGGTCATAGATCAGGTGGTGAGCCTGAGCGGAGTGCCAAGGGAACAAATTCAGGATTTGCTGAAAAAATACGGATCATACAGCTATGCTTCGCTGGTGATAAAGGAAAATCTCGACTACAATACAGCCTTAAAATTATACATAAAAAGCTCTCAACTGCCCGGAATACTTATCGAAAAGGGAAGCAAAAGAAAATATCTTATTAACAGCGACGCAAATTCCGCCACCAGCACTTTAAGCATGTCCCACATACTCGGTTATCTCGGTAAGATTGACGATAAGGAAATAGCCGGCATGAAGGACGAAGGCTATCTGCTTTTTGACAATATTGGGAAAACGGGACTCGAAAAAATTTACGAATCCGATTTGCGCGGTAAATACGGACTGCGAAAAGTCGAGGTTGACGCCCTGGGACACGAACAAACCGTTTTGGCCGAAGACCCTCCCGTTCCCGGACAAAATCTCATCCTTTCCATAGACATCGATGCGCAACAGGAAATGGAGAACCTGATAAAGGCGGAGCTTCTAAAAACCGGAAAAAAGAAGGCGGCGGCAATTGTAATGGACCCAAACACAGGTTCAATTTTAGCTCTCGTGAGCTGGCCGTCGTTTGACGATAATGAATTTTCAGGAGGAATATCCCAGGGCGAATACAAAAAATATACGGACAATCCCGATAATCCTCTGTTTAACCGGGCCATATCCGGAACCTATCCTTCCGGATCTACAGTAAAAATGGTGGTGGCGGCCGCGGCCTTGCAGGAAAAAATCATAACTCCCAACACGACGGTTTTAAGCACAGGAGGAATAAAAGTGAGTAATTGGTTCTTTAAGGACTGGAGTCCAACCGGACACGGCATAACAAACGTTAGGAAGGCGCTGGCGTGGTCCGTTAACACATTCTTTTATTATATCGGCGGGGGCTACAAGAATTTTGTCGGGCTCGGCGTCGATAAATTAACGGAGTACATGCGGGCTTTCGGCCTTTCTAAACAGACGGGAATCGATCTACCCGGAGAAGCAGCCGGATTTTTGCCGAGCAAAGACTGGAAACTGCAGACAAAAGGGGAATCGTGGTATATCGGAGATACGTATAACCTGTCAATCGGACAGGGTGATCTCCTCATCACGCCTCTGCAGGTCGCTTTGTGGACCGCGGCGATAGCCAATGGCGGAAATATAGTTCAGCCGCACCTGGTCGATAAAATCGAAAATCCTTTGGACCATCAGGAAACCGCCCTGCTTTATAAAACGACACCGACGCCTGTTTCCGCCCAGAACATAGCGGTTGTTCAGCAGGGCATGAGGGACTGCGTCGTGTACGGGAGCTGCCAATTGCTGAAAGGACTGCCGTTTGCGGCGGCCGGAAAAACCGGTACGGCTCAGTGGGGCACGACGAAGAACAATCATGCATGGTTTACATCTTACGCCCCATTCGACCATCCGCGCATCGTCGTCACCGTTTTGATCGAAGAAGGCGTTGAGGGAAGCACGGTTTCGGAACCGGTTGCGCGCGATTTTATGGCCTGGTGGGGAAAAAAATATCTGAAGTAATAATTTTGACTTTTTAAATTTTCATGCTATACTTTTTAAGATTAATAGATACCACTACATTATGCCAGATGACAAAATCCAATATTTAACATCCGAAGGTCTGACTGCATTAAACAAGGAATACGACGATTTAAAAAATATCCGGATTCCGGAAATAGCGAGCCGGATTGATGAAGCCAAACAACAGGGCGACCTGTCCGAGAACGCCGAATATCATCAGGCCAAAGAAGACATGGCCTGGGCGCAGGGGCGATTATACGAGTTGAAGTATGTTTTAGACAATGCGCAAATTGTCAAATCAGCCGTTGCCAAAGACATTGTAGCCGTCGGCAACACGGTTGTGATAAAAGTAAAAGAAATCACAAAAACATACACCATAGTCGGGCCGCATGAAGCCAATCCTTTGGAAGGACGAATTTCCAACGAATCGCCGCTCGGTGAATCATTTTTGGGAAGCAGAACCGGCGACAAAGTGGAGGTAAAGACTCCGGCCGGAAAACAAATTTACGAAATTTTAGAAATAAAATAATTATTTTTAATCTATAGTTCAATATGTCGGATTTTCTTTTTTCATCTGAATCGGTGACAGAGGGTCACCCGGATAAAATTTGCGATCAAATCTCTGACGCAATTTTAGACACCCTGCTTTCGCAGGATAAATACTCTCACGTCGCGGTCGAATCATTCGCCACCACCGGCCTTGTAATCGTCGGCGGTGAAGTCACCACCAAAGGTTACGTGGATGTGCAAAAAATAGTACGCGAGGTGTTGTTTGATATCGGCTACACCGATTCCGCCTACGGCATTGATTCCGAACACACGGGAGTTTTAGTTTCTTTGCATGAACAATCTCCCGACATCGCCCAAGGCGTAGCCAAAACAAGTATTGAAGAACAGGGAGCAGGGGATCAGGGTTTAATGTTCGGATATGCCTGCAACGAAACTCCGGAACTCATGCCGTTGCCGATTATGCTTGCGCACGGACTGGCTCAGCGTTTGGCCGAAGTGAGAAAAACAGGAGTGTTAAAATATTTGCGCCCGGATGGAAAATCACAGGTGGCCGTTGAATACAAAGACAACGTCCCGGTGCGTGTGCATAATGTTGTCATAGCCGCCCAGCACGACGAAGGCGTAAGTCTGGAGATATTACGTGCAGATATTAAGAAACACGTGATCGAGCCGGTATGCGGCAAATACACCGATGAAAAAACTGAACTCCACATTAATATGACCGGCAGATTTGTCGTCGGTGGGCCGCACGGAGACACCGGATTAACCGGGCGCAAAATCATAGTTGACACATACGGTGGCATGGGCAGACACGGAGGCGGCTGTTTTTCCGGCAAAGATCCTTCCAAAGTGGACAGGTCTGGGGCATATATGGCCCGTTATGTCGCAAAAAATATTATTGCTGCAGGATTGGCGACAAGGTGCGAGGTTCAGGTGGCGTATGTTATCGGGCGGGCAGAACCGACAAGCATCAATGTTAACACGTTCGGCACCGGAACTGTAACCGATGAAGAGCTCACCGGCGCCGTCAGTAAAACATTTGACTTCCGTCCGGGAAAAATTATCGAACATTTGGATCTTCTTAGACCGATTTACAGAAAGACCGCCGCCTACGGACATTTCGGCAGAGATGGATTTCCATGGGAAAAAACCGATAAAGCGGAGGAATTAAAGAAAAATCTGAAGGTATAACAATAACGCATAAATCCGCCCTTAACAGGGGCGGATTTTGTTTTGACTAACGGTTAAAATTGGGTTATAATTAAGTAACCAATTTACTTTAATTTTAGGAATAATTTTTATGGCCGATCAATTAAATGAGGAGCAGGTCAGGCTGGAAAGACTTGAGTTTTTAAAATCCCAGGGTATTAACCCGTATCCGGACCATTGCGAAAGAAAAAATTCCGCCGCCGAGGCAAAAAATAGCCCGGAAACGACAAAGGTAACAGTGGCGGGGCGGTTGATTTCCAAACGGGAAATGGGGAGAATCTGTTTCGGCCACATAAAGGATGAGTCGGATAAAATTCAAATCGCATTTTCAGAAAAAGAACTTGGCAAAGACAGTTATAAATTTTTTCTGAAAAACTTTGATCTGGGCGATTTTGTCGAAATATCGGGCGACATATTTAAAACTCACAAAGGCGAGGTAAGCATTCTTGTAAAAAAATATACTTTGCTCTCCAAGGCTCTTTTGCCTTTGCCGGAAAAATTCCACGGCTTGTCGGATGTTGAACTGCGCTACAGACAAAGATACCTTGATTTGCTGGCAAACGACGAATCGATGAGAATCGCCAAAATCCGTAGTGCGCTTGTCCGGGAAATCAGAAACTATTTTGACGACAGGGGATTTATGGAAGTTGAAACCCCCATCCTCCAGCCGCTTTACGGCGGAGCTTTGGCAAAACCTTTTATCACCAAGCACAATGCCCTGAACATGGAATTGTATCTTAGGATTGCGCCGGAATTATATTTAAAAAGATTGCTGGTGGGAGGAATGGAAAAGGTGTATGAAATTGCCAAATGTTTCCGCAATGAGGGAATAGACAATAATCACAATCCGGAATTCACCCAGATTGAATTTTATTGGGCTTACGCAAATTACAACGACCTGATGGATTTAATGGAAGATTTCCTGCCGCATATAATACAATCGGTCGGTTTGCCGTTAAAATTTATTGCGGATGAAAAAGGAGTTGATTTCACACCTCCGTATCCGCGCGTCACCATGCGTGAACTGATAAAAAAATACGCAAAAATAGATATAGAAGATTTTTCGGATCAGGAGTCCTTATTCGACAAAGCCAAAAAAATGAACGTTGAAGGCGTGGATGCAAAAACCGGATATGGAAAACTTGTTGACGAAATTTACAAAACCTATGTCCGTCCCAACATTGTAAACCCGATTTTTATGATAGATCATCCGGTTGAACTCTCGCCGCTGGCAAAGGGCAAGCCCGATAATCCTAAATATGTTGAAAGAATGCAACTTTTGTGTGTAGGCGGAAACGAGTTATGCAACGGTTTCTCGGAGCTCAACGATCCGATTGAACAGGAGAGAAGATTTAAAGAGCAGGAGAAATTGCATGCGGAAGGGGATGAAGAGAGCATGCCCTACGACGAGGACTTTATCACGGCTTTAAAACACGGCATGCCGCCGACCGCCGGCCTTGGAATGGGCATTGACAGGCTGGTAAAATTATTAGTGAACGCGCCGAATTTAAAAGAGGTAATTCTGTTTCCGACATTAAAACCGGAAAAGTAAAATCTAGCTCGTATGAAAAAAGTGATAGTTTTTGGAACTTTTGATATTATCCATCCCGGCCATATCCACATGCTGAAGGATGCAAAAGAATATGGCGATTATTTGGTTGCAGTGGTTGCCCGGGATTCCATAGTTTGCGAAGTCAAAGGCAAACCGCCCAAATACGGTGAAAATATAAGAATGAAAAATCTGGAAGATCTCAATATCGCCGACAAGGTGCGCTTAGGATGTCTTGATGATAGATACAAGGCGATTGCCGAAGAAAATCCGGACATAGTGGCACTGGGTTATGACCAAAGGGCTTTTGTCGATAATCTTGCGGATGCGGTTGACGAACACGTTCAAATCGTTAGATTAAAACCTTATATGCCCGACACCTACAAAAGTTCAAAATTACGCGATTTAACTCCATAATAGGATATGGTTGACATAAGAAGAAAAATATTAATTGCAACCACAAACCACGCCAAATACGCTGAAATTGTCAAAGAATTTGAAGATTTGGCATTTGATTTTATCGATCTCAAAGATAGCGGCTTTGATAAATTTGATGTTGAAGAAGATAAAGAGACAACATGGGAAAACGCGATTAAGAAAGCAAAATTTTACGGGGACAAAAGCGGGCTCCTAACCATCGCCGAAGACACCGGATTTTTCGTGGATTTTCTCAAAGGAGCGCCCGGAGTAAAAGCAAAACGTTACGGAAAAACCGCGAGGGAAAGAAATGAAATGATAGTGGGGGAGCTAAAGGGTGTCCCTGAAAGAGACAGAGGCGCCCATTTTGAAACAGCCGCCTGCGTTTATAATCCCGCAGACAAAAGTTTCTCGGTATTTTTTGGGAGTGTTGGAGGCAGGATTGCAAATTCAATTTCAGCAAAAATAAGCGAGGGAATGGGATACGACTCTATCTTTTACTATCCGCCGCTCAAAAAAATTTTTGCGGAATTAAGCGTATTGGAAAAAAACAATGTCAGCCACCGAGGCAAGATCGCGAGTAAAATCAAACATTTCCTGATGAAGCAATATGCCTTCCGCCAGATTTTCGCTCCCGCCGCCGTTATAGTAAAAGACGGTAAAATGCTAATGACAAAGCGCCGCGATTTAAGGCCTCAATTTAACAATAAATACGAATTTCCGGGAGGGGGAATAGAGAACGGAGAAAGTATAGAGGAATGTTTAAAGAGGGAAGTAAAGGAAGAAACGGGATACGATGTAGAAATATTAGAACAACTTCCAAAGGTGTTTACAACGTCGCAGGACAGAGATTACCAGGTCCACCTCATTTTATTTGTCTGTAAAATTATATCTGGTAAGTTTAAGACTGCCGATGCGGAAACATGCGGACACGGGTGGTTTACGTATAAAGAAGCATTGAAAACCGATATGCTTGTGTTGAACAAAAAAAGTATTCAAGCACCGTCCAACAAAAAAGCACTATTAAAATATATTGGTTAAGAAAAAATAAAACTTTTTCTTTGCTCCGTATGCGGACACCCGCAAGCGGCCGCAAGCCGGCAGGCGTACTCGCTGCAGAAAAAGTTTTATTTTTTCTTAAATCCACATATTATGTTAGACATAAAATATATCAGGGAACATAAAGACGAAATAAAAAATAACTGCGTTAACAGAAATGTTAAAATTGACGTGGACAATCTTTTGGAATTGGACGAAAAGAGACGAGAAGTATTAAAAAAGATAGAAGACCTGCGCGCTTTGAGAAACGCAGGGTCAAAAGGCAAACCGACACCGGAAGAAATTGAACACATGAAAAAAGTGGGGGAGGAAATAAAAAACTACGAAAATCTGATGGAAAAGATTGCTTCAGAATATTCCGATCTATTAAAGACTGTGCCGAACCTTACCCACCCGGACACCCCGATTGGCGGAGAAAATGATTTTAAAGTTATCTATCAAAAAGATGCCAGGCCATTTAAATTTCAGCCCAAAACTCACGAAGAATTACTGTTAAATCTGGATTTGATTGATTTTGAGCGTGGAGCAAAAGTGGCGGCTGCTAAATTTTATTTTTTGAAAAATAACCTGGTCAGGCTCAACCAGGCTTTGGTCAATTATGGTATTGACGTTGCAACAAAACACGGCTACACCCTCATGGAAACACCCGACATGGCCAAAAATGAAATTCTGGAAGGCATTGGATTTAATCCTCGGGGCAAGGAAACACAGGTCTATTCGGTTGAAAATTCTGATCTAAGCCTGATCGGCACGGCTGAAATAACCATGGGCGGATATCATGCCGGAGAAATTTTGGATCTGTCGAAAGGACCGGTAAAATACGTTGCTTTATCTCATTGTTTTCGCACCGAAGCCGGCGCATACGGGAAAACCAGCAAGGGTTTATACAGGGTGCATCAGTTTGCGAAACTGGAAATGTTCATTTACTGCCGACCAGAAGACAGTGAAAAAATGCATCAGGAATTATTGGTAATCGAAAAAGAAATTTTAAACGGTCTGGATATACCATACCGGGTTATTGATGTCGCCAGCGGGGATCTTGGCGGTCCGGCTTACCGAAAATACGATATCGAGGCATGGATGACGATGAAAGGGGACAACGAAAAACAGGGTGATTTCGGTGAAATTACCAGCACCAGCAACTGCACCGATTACCAGGCGCGACGTTTGAATATAAAATACCGCAAGGAAGACGGAACAATCGAATATGTGCACACCCTAAACGGCACAGCGGTTGTTCTAAGCCGTTTCCCATTGGTAATCGTGGAGAATTATCAGCAAAAGGACGGGAGTATTTCCGTACCGAAGGTTTTGCAAAAATACTGTGGTTTAAAAAAATTATAATTTTAGGAGGAACTATGCTAACTTGGCTGGAGATAGATTCAAAGGCAATAAATTATAACATTCAACAATTCAGAAAATTAATAGGCCCGGACATCCTGCTGATGCCGGTCATAAAAGCCAATGCTTACGGCCATGGCTTTTCGGGTATAGCAAACATCTGTGCGCACAACAAGGAAATAGACAGGATTTGCGTTGTGAATCTTGACGAAGCGCTGGAATTGAGAAGTCAAAAAATAAAAAAACCGATTATCGTTTTAAGTTTTTTTGATACCGATGAAAAGAAGATTCTTGAGGCTGTAAAAAATAATATTATTTTCCCGTTGTACAGTAAGAAGATGTCTGCGCTGCTCAACAAAGCAGGGGACAGGTTGAACAAAAAAGTAAAAGTTCACTTGAAAATCGATACGGGAACCACGCGGGTCGGAATTCAACCGTCTGAGGCTGTTGATTTTTGCAAACAATTAAAGAGATTTAAATTTTTGGAATTGGAAGGAATCTGGAGTCATTTTGCGTCCAGCGAAGAAGATCCGGCATTTACAAAAAAACAACATGATCTGTTCGCGCTGACATGCA
>Ga0182027_10000613_pt1 | contig 61143 bp, 49 predicted proteins | sample 712E1DmetaG_FD_121300 | JGI IMG/M metagenome (GOLD analysis project Ga0182027, IMG submission 121300) | Permafrost microbial communities from Stordalen Mire, Sweden - 712E1D metaG (Illumina Assembly) | ecosystem: Environmental > Terrestrial > Soil > Wetlands > Permafrost | place: Sweden...
ATCCGGGCTTGGAACGCTCGCGCCAATCGTGCTAAAACCCGCATCCAGTGGCGCTTCACCCGAAAGACGGCGCGGGTAAAATTCGGCTATAAACCGAATATCTCTAAGCGGTCAAAGACCTAGGCTATGTCCGGAATGACGGCTTTATGGCGCTGAACGAGGTGAAGAATGGGGCTACCGGCGATCAATGGTGGTACATGAGACCGGACGGGAAAATCATATGGCAGGCTTCCGTTACCGAAGAACCAACATTTGAAATGTTCCCTATTGCGGCCACCGCAAGCGAGCGAGCACGCGAGATGAGAGAGAGCTGCGTCCTCAGGTAGGTGAGCGAGTCCTGACGTTTGTGGCTGACGAACGTCCGCATCCCATCGCTCTCCTCGTTCATAACGACGGCCGCGCGGTGGTGGGCGGCCTCGAGTTCGTCTGCTTCTAGGCCGGGTCGCCGCGGTCAGGTCGCCGCTTCTCGGGCTTGGGCGGCGCGCCCTTGAAAGTCAGCGTCACGTCGACGGTTCGGCTCTGGTCGTCCGCCTTGACCGCGGCCCGGGTCTCGCCCAGATTGTCCAGGTCCTCTCGCACGGAATCGAGGAAATTCTGCGGATATTCGGCGTTAAAGGGGTCGCCCGGTTTCAGCGCCCAGGCCTTGCGGATGGCGGGCTCGGTAAGAATGTCCAGGCCCTCGATCGTCAATTGGCCAAAGGTGTATTGCGGACCTGGAGTCACGTGAATGATCAGGTTCACCTTCTTCGCCGTGTCGTCGATCCGCCGCTCCACCTGGGACTGAACGTGCAGCCGGCCGTCGCGCTTCTGGCGCTTCTCAATCCGGGCCACCACGGCCTCCACAGCGTCCTGGTTGAAGACCTCGCCCGCCTTGAAGCCGTTGACTTTCTCCAAATCCGCCCGCGGCAACGTGGCGCCCTGCATCTCGACCTTGCCCAGCGTATAGCTGGGGCCTTCCTCCACCTTCACGGCGAGCACCAGGCCCTTCACGTCCTTCTCCGGCTCGATCTGGAGTTCAGAGAACGTGACACGCACCCGCCCGTGTTTATCGTAGAGCGGCCGGATCTGCGTATCGAGCACCTGGCGGAAACGCGCCTCCCGGTACGGCATGCCCACCGCCACCGAGTTCATCGCGTTCTCGAGCGCCGCCGAAGGGACCACGGCATTGCCGCTGAAATGCACCCGCGCCACCCTGGGCCTCGACGCCGGCTCAAAGACCACCCGAAGCTGTCCGCTATCGGCCGGCACCAGTCTGGCGGCAACCGTCACCGTCGAGCCCTTCGCCGTCAGCACTTCCTGGACGATCTTCGCGTATCGCGCTAGAAGAGGCTCCGTGGCCGGAATCCGCGGCCCGTAGAACGGATCGTTGCGCGCCAGCGCCGCTCGCAATGGCTCGGCCGGCACCCCCAGGTCTTCGAAGCCCACCGCGAATTTCGGTTCGACCTCCTCGATTTCGAAGGTCACCACGTAGCCCTTGCCGCCCGGCGCCGGGCCGAAGCGGAAGTCAGCCTTGGTGAAGGCGCCCGTCGCGAGCAGGCGATCGCGCGCCGCCTGGAAATCCTTGGACGCGGCCATCTGGCCCACCTTGAGATTCAGCGCGGCCAGCGTCTGGTCGCGCGTGTAATCGTGCAGGCCCTCGATCTGTATGGATTCGATCGGCCACGCGGATGGCGGCGGAGCCTTGTGTGCCTTCTGCGCTTCAGCCGCTCCGCCGGCCCACAACGCCAGCACCAGCACCAGCATGGGACGCACCATAACGTCATTGTAGACGCGCGCCGCCGGGAATCGGCTTCAGCCGGGCCGGTTTTCCCGATATGATTGTCTGAGCCATGCCCCCCAGGCGATTCGTACTGCTCGACCGCGACGGCACCATCAACGTCGAGAAGGAGTACTTGAGCTCGGTCGAGGCCCTGGAACTGCTGCCCAACGCGTTGGCCGGCCTGCGCGCCATGCGCGAACTCGGCCTCGGCCTGATCGTGCTGACCAACCAATCCGGCATCGGGCGCGGCTATTTCAGTGCCCAAATGGTGGACGCCATCCATCGCGCGCTGGCCGGCCTCCTGGCTTCTGACGGCGTCTCGCTCGACGGCATCTACATCTGCCCGCACGGCCCGGACGAAGGCTGTGCCTGCCGCAAGCCGGCGCCGGGACTGGCCGAGCAGGCCGCCCGCGAATTGGGATTTCGCCTGGCGGACTCGTTCGTCATCGGCGACAAGACCGCCGACATCGAACTGGGGCGCCGCGTGGGCGCCGCCACCATCCTGGTCCGCACCGGATATGGACGACAGACGGAAGCGAGCGGGGAGGCCAAGCCGGACTACGTCGCCGACGATCTTGCCGATGCGGCGCGCGTCATCGCCGCAATTCTATAATCGAAGCAGCATGTTCTTCCGCAGAAAGCAGCCCACCGAGCCCACGTTCGCAGACGATCTCGGCGTCCTCCGCCAGGCCGGGTTTGAGATCCTGCAGCAGCCGGACGGCCGCATACAAGTCTCGAAGCACGGGTGCGGGGCTATGGTCACGGACGGCCACCCGCCGCGCATCGAGCGCGCCGGCTGGATAGTCGACGGGCGGATCGCGCTCCTGGTGGACCAGGGCTACCAGAAGTTCTGGGACGCCGGGGACCGTCAGATTCCGGCCCAGGCGAGCCAGCTTGGGGCGCTGCACGCTTTCGAAGAGGATCTGCGCGCGGCGCTGGGCGTCGAAAGCCTGTATAACCTGGCGCTCGGCACCACGAACGACGTGCACCACTACGACCGCGTGGCCGGCCGCTGACGTAGCCGCGCTACGCGAACGGCGGCAACACCAGAACCAGCGCGAGGCCGGCGACAAGCAGGGCCAGCATCAGCGCGACGATGCCGCGGACATTGCCGGGGGCGCCCGCGTATTCCTTCCACACCAGCACACCCCAGAGGGCGCTCAGCAAAGTGGCGCCCAGCCCCACCGTGACGACGACAGCCGGACCGAGCAGCGGCACCGGTTCGGTCGCCGCGGTGGCCGCGACGGTTGTGGCACTCGACGCCACGAAGAGCGAAACGGTGCCCATCGCCCACACCATGCCGCCCAGCAGCGGGAGCAGGTGGTCCTTTTTCGGCTGCCGGAAGTACAGCAGCAACTCGACCGGCTCGCCCTGAACCGGAAGGTTCATGAAGAAGAGATTGTAGACAAACGTGGAGGCCAAAACGCCCACGGCAAGCATAAAGGCGGCCGCATAGGGGCCCATCCCCGTCTCCCCTGCCCGGCTCTGGTCCGCCAGTGGGAAGCACAAGGCAATCAGCAGGCCTCCCATCGCGGCCATCACGATTGCCTTCGAGCTCACAACCAGCTTGGTGCTCTTGGTCCGCCCGGTCTTGATGGCAGCTTGCGCGCGCAGGCGGGAGACGGCGCGGTACGCCATCGTGTCCAGAACCACGGCGCCGAGCACCACGGCCGCGGCCGCCAGAAGCGGCATGGCATTGACGTGGGGCTGGAGGAAATAGTCCAGAAGCAGGCTGACCACCACGGCCAGGCCCAGGCCAACCGGGAAGGCCAGCGACATGCCCGCCAGCGACATCGCGGCAACCAGGAGAATGGTCCCCAGATTGAACACGGCGCCGGCGGCCATTCCGTAGGCCCAGCTATGTTTGCTCGACCGCATGAGGTCGTCGAAGAACGCGAACCCGCCCACGTCCCCGCCCATATCGAAGCCCAGACTGCCAAAGGTGAGCGCGGCGATCAGGGCCGCCACCGCGACGCCCAAGGCCCAGTCCCAGTAGAAAAGTTCGAAGCGCTGCCGGCCCGCCAGCTTGTAAGCGTTCGCCCACGAGCCCCAGCAGACCAGCGAAAATACTGCGAGCAGCAATGCCACCGTGTAGGTGTTGGGCAGAATCATAAACCAGAGATCCCCGGAAAGAAGGAGAGTATCAGAAGCGGCACCAAAGGTAAAGTGCCCTGGCCCGCCGCTCGGGGGTGGCTACATGTACATCCCGCCGTTGACGCTCAGAATGTGGCCCGTGATATACGACGCTTCTTCGCTCGCCAGGAAGGCCACCGCCGAGGCGATATCCTCGGGCTGCCCTCCGCGCTTCAGCGGGATCGCGGCCAGCATGCGGTCCTTCACTTCCTGGGGCAGCTTGGCGGTCATGTCGGTCTCGATGAAGCCCGGCGCAACGGCATTCACCGTGATGTTGCGGCTGCCGACTTCCTGCGCCAGCCCCTTGGTCAGCCCGATGATCCCGGCTTTCGACGCCACGTAATTTGCCTGGCTCGGGTTGCCCGAAAGGCCGACCACGGAAGCCATGTTGACTATGCGGCCCCAGCGCTCTTTGATCATGCCGGGCAGCACCTGCTGCGTGATCAGGAACGCGCCGGTCAGGTTGATGGAGAGGACGAAATCCCAGTCCTCTTTGCGCATCCGCATGGCGAAGCCGTCCTTGGTCACGCCCGCGTTGTTCACCAGGATGTCGATCCGGCCGGCCTCTTTGAGCGCGGCTGCGACGGCCTCCTTGATGGACTCCTGCGAAGTGAGGTCCAGGTAGACGGGGAAGGCCTGGCCGCCGGCGGCGACGATCTCCGCGACCACCAGGTCATTGTTTTCGCGCTCGTTGGAGGCGACCACGATGCGGTCGCCCGCCGCGGCCAGCCGCAGCGCCACGGCCCTCCCGATTCCACGGCTCGCGCCAGTTACAAAAGCTGTTCGATTGGTCATTCCAATCAATGATAATAGAAAGGCGGTACAGCTTTCAGCCAGGCCCATGCCCTACACAGACCTTCGCGAGTTCATCCAGGCGCTTGAGAAACACGGGGAGCTGGCGCGGATCCCCTTCGAAGTCGACCCCGTGCTTGAGATCACCGAGTTCGCCGACCGATCCGTCAAGCGCGGCGGCCCGGCGCTGCTGTTCGAGAAGCCCACCGGCTCGAAGATCCCGGTGCTGATCAATGCCTTCGCGTCGATGCGCCGTATGGAGCTGGCGCTGGAGGTCTCTTCGATCGACCAGGTGGCCGCCCGTGTTTCCGAATGGCTGGCCATGGACAAGCCGGAAGGGCTGATCGCCAAGCTCAAGCTGCTGCCGAAGCTTGCCGAAATCGGCTCGTTCTTCCCCAAAACCGTGACGGGCGGACCCGTGAAGGAGGTCATCCGGCACGACGGTTTCTCTCTGGCCGACTACCCGATCCTCCACTGCTGGCCGCAGGACGCGGGAAGGTTCATCACCCTGCCGCTGGTCTTCTCGAAGAACCCGGACACCGGCAAGCGCAACTGCGGCATGTACCGCATGCAGGTTTTCGACGAGCGCACCGCCGGCATGCATTGGCAGACCCACAAGCAGGGCGCGGAGCACTACCGGCGAGCGGCGGCGCAGGGCGGGGCCAGGCGGATGGATGTAGCGGTGGCGATCGGCGCCGATCCGGCCACCATGTTCTCGGCCGTGCTGCCCCTGCCGCCGGATATCGACGAGATGCTCTTCGCGGGCTTCCTGCGTGGGGCGCCGGTCGAGATGGTGAAGTGCGAGACCTGCGACCTGGAAGTCCCGGCGCAGGCGGAGATCGTGCTCGAAGGCTACGTCGAGCTGGGCGAACTGCGGCGCGAGGGGCCGTTCGGCGATCACACCGGCTACTACTCGCTCGACGACGACTACCCGGTCTTTCACGTCACCTGCGTCACCGAGCGGAAGAAGCCGATCTACGCCGCCACCATCGTAGGACCGCCTCCGATGGAAGACTATTTCATGGGCAAAGCGATCGAGCGCATCTTCCTGCCGCTGATGCGGCTGCAACTGCCCGAAATCCGCGATGTCTCGATGCCTGCCGAGGGGATCTTCCACAACCTGATCCTGGTGGCGATCCGCAAGTCCTACCCCGGCCACGCGCGCAAGGTGATGCACGCCATCTGGGGGATGGGGCAGGCGATGTTCTCGAAGTGCATCGTGGTGGTGGAGGAAGACGTAAACGTGCAGGACGTGCGCGAGGTCGCCTGGCGCGCGCTGAACAACATCGATCCCCAGCGCGACATCGAGTTTTCGATGGGGCCGATCGACTCGCTCGACCACGCCAGCCGCCTGCCGAACTACGGCTCGAAGATGGGCGTGGACGCCACGAAGAAGTGGCCGGGCGAGGGCTTCACGCGCCCCTGGCCCGACGTGATCCGCATGTCCCCGGAGGTAGTCCGGCGCGTGGACGAACTCTGGAAGAAGGCGGGGCTGAAGACCCCCTGACCGCCGCCCGACTCCGCTCTCGCATCTCAGCACTGAACCGCGCGCGTAAGCAAGCGGACATGGAGGTTGGCGGCAGGTCCGCCCCCCGCAGTTTTTTTCGCCGTCCTGCCGCACTTGAGTTACACTTGACCTAGGTCTTTTTTGGGGGGAAGTGGTGTCTCGGTTAGTCTTTCAATCGTGGTAATTGCGCCCTGGGGCGCAGGTGTGTTTGGTGGGGGGAGGGGAACGTGGAAGAACTTGAACGCATTGCGGGCCGCCTCGCTCATGCGGTCTCCGCGTCGGAAGGGCAGACGCCCGAACAAATCCTGGAATCGGCGTGCCTGGTTGCCGAACTGGCCACCGAATTCGAGGCCGAGGCCAGGCAGGAGGCGGATCGAGTGCCGCAGCCTACTGCGCCTTCGTCTCCAGAATCTTCTTCGCGAAGTAGTTGACCACCGTCGCTTCGTTGCGGGCGACTTCGTAATACGCGTTCCGCAGGAGCTGGTCCTTGCGGCTCAGCAGGCCCTCGCGAATCGTCTGCTGCACGCGCGGGTCGTTGAGATCGCGTTGTCCCGCCGGCTCGCGCGAGATCAGCTTGAGGATTCGGTACGCTTGCTGACTGGGAATCACGGGGGACACCTGGCCCGGCTGCATGGTCACGATCAACTTCTTCACTTCGGGGCTCGACCCATCGAATGCCGACAGGGGAACGAACCCGAGGTCGCCGCCGTTAGGCGCGGAGTTGCCGTCTTCGGAGTAGTTCTCCGCGAGGCCGGCGAAATCTTCCCCCTGGCGTATGCGCGCCTCCAGGTTCTGGATCTTCTTGCGCGCCTGGTCGTCGTTCTGCGCCTTGTCGTTCTTCAGATTCCGTACCGTGGGGTCCGGCGCCGCGGTCACCAGGATCTGCGCCAGGTGCACAGCCGGCTCCGCACGGTTGAAACTAGCCCGATTGTTGGCGTAGAACTCAGCGATCTCCCGGTCGGTGATGCTGATCTTCGAAGTGATTTCTTTATTGACCAGCTTCTGCACGCTCAGGTCCCGCCGCAGGTTTTTCTTCAGATCGGCCACCGTCATCTTGCGCGTTTCGAGCAGCTTCTGGAATTCCTCCTGCGTGTAAGGCGCCTTCAACTCGGCGAATTTGGCGTCCACTTCGGCGTCGGTGGCCATGAGGCCCATCTTCTCAGCCCGCTGCAGCATGATTTCGCTTTCAATCAGGCTGCGCAGCACCTCGAGCTTCTGGATCTGCGCCAGGTCGTCGCTGGTGGCGCCGGGTGAAGAGGAAAGCTGCGACTGGTAGATGCGGTCCACCTCCTCGAAGGTGATGGGACGGTTGTTGATCGTGGCGGCCACGTTGGCGGGTGGAGCTTTGTGGCAGCCGGCGAGAAGGCACAATGCGGCGAGCGCGAGGAAACCCTTGCGGAGATGCATAGAATCCCTCATTGTAGCCCTTCTACCGCCCCCAGTTCCCCCGCTTCTCCGAATTTCACACCCAGCACGCCCGGCGCGATCGCCCGCAGCAGGCCCGTCAGCACCCCGCCCGGTCCGGTCTCGATGCACCGGGCCACTCCCGCCGCCTGGAGGCGCCGAATCGACTCCGTCCACCGCACGGGGCTCGATACCTGGTCGATCAGCCCTTGCCGCGCCTCCTGGCCCGTGCGCACTTCCCGTGCCGCTACGTTGTTGATGAGCGGCACGCGCAGATCGCGGAACTCGGTGGCTTGCAAGTCCACCGCCAGCCGGTCTTGCGCGGGCTTCATCAGCGCGCAATGGAAGGGTGCGCTCACCGGCAGCGGCACCACCCGGCGCGCTCCGGCGGCCTTCGCCAGTTCCATGGCCCGCTGGACCGCCCCGGCGTGCCCTGCAATCACCACCTGGTCCGGAGAATTGAAGTTGGCGGCTGAGACCACCTCGCCCTGCGCCGCCTCCGCCAGAATGCCTTCCAGCTTCCCTTCCGGCAGCTTCAGGATCGCTGCCATGGCCCCTACGCCGGCCGGCACGGCCTCCTGCATGTAGCGCCCGCGCTTCCGCACCAGCCGCACCGCGTCCGCGAAATGCAAGCTGCCCGCCGCCACCAGCGCCGAATACTCGCCCAGGCTGTGGCCCGCTACGTAATCCGGCTCGAGGCCGCGCTCCCGCAGTACCACCCAGGCCGCCGTCGAAACCGTGACCAGCGCCGGCTGCTGGTTCTCGGTGAGCCGAAGCGTCTCCTCCGGCCCCTCGAAACACAACCGCGCCAGGTCGAAACCGAGCGCCACGCCGGCCTCTTCGAATACCGCGCGCGCGGCGGGAAACTGCTCCGCCAGGCTCTTCCCCATTCCTACGAACTGCGACCCCTGTCCCGGAAACAAAAATGCTGTCTTCATGTCAAACGAACCATTGTACCCGCCAGCGTCCGCTCCCTCACGGTCGCGGTTCAGTAAGTCGGCCGAACCGCGCGCGTCAGCAAGCGGACAGTCTCTGCTAACCTGGAATTCCCAACCCCATGGCTGAATCTCCGATCACCCTCCGAAGCGACGATTTCGCGACCTGGTACCAGGACGTGGTCCTGCAAGGCGACATGGCGGAACCCGCCGAGATCGTCAAAGGCTGTATGGTCATCAAGGCCAACGGCTACGCGGTCTGGGAGGTGCTCCAGCGCGAGCTCGACAATCGCTTCAAGGCCTGCGGCCACAAGAACGTCTACTTTCCCCTGCTCATCCCGCAGAGCTTCCTGAAACGCGAGGCGGAACACGTCGAAGGCTTTTCCCCGGAGCTGGCCGTGGTCACCATCGCCGGCGGCAAGGAGCTCGAGGAGCCCTACGTCATCCGCCCCACCTCGGAAACTATCGTCGGCCACTTCTTCGGCAAGTGGATTCAGAGTTGGCGCGACCTGCCCATGCTCCTCAACCAGTGGGCCAACGTGGTGCGCTGGGAATTGCGCACACGCCTGTTTCTGCGGACCACGGAGTTCCTGTGGCAGGAGGGTCATACCGCCCACGCCACCCACGAGGAGTCGCTCGAAGAGGTTCTGCGGATGCTCGACGTGTATGCCGACGTGGCCGAGAACGTCATGGCCATGCCCGTCATCAAGGGCGTGAAGTCGCGCGCCGAAAAATTCGCGGGAGCGCTGCGCAGCTATTCGATGGAGGCCATGATGCAGAACGGCCTCGCGCTCCAGGCCGGCACCAGCCACGACCTCGGGCAGAACTTCGGCAAGGCCTTCGACGTCCAGTTCCAAAGCAAGGAAGGGCGTCTCGATTACGTGTGGCAGACCAGCTGGGGCGTGAGCACGCGCCTGATCGGCGGCCTCATCATGAGCCACTCCGACGACAAGGGGCTGGTGCTGCCTCCCCGCGTCGCCCCGGACAAGGTGGTGCTGGTTCCCATCTACCGCAAGGACGAAGAGCGCGCCCGCGTGCTCGAAGCCGCCCACCGCATCGGCGCCGAAGTGGGCGCGCGCGTCGACGATCGCGAAGGCCAAACGCCGGGTGCCAAGTTCTTCTACTGGGAGCGGCGCGGCGTGCCGCTGGTCATCGAATTGGGACCCCGCGACCTGGCCTCGGGCAACGCCGTTCTGAAGCGGCGCGACACCGGCACCAAGGAAGTGGTGCCGCAGGCCGAACTGGCCGCGCGCATTCCCGCGGCGCTCGAAGCCATGCAGGCGGAGCTGTACGACAGAGCGAAGCAGAGGCTCAAGGCCAACACCGTACTCGCGAACTCGCTCGCTGAGGTCGAGTCGATCCTGGCCGAGGTGACCGCCGAAAAGGGCGGCGGGAAATTCGTCATGGCCCACATCAAGGACGATCCCGCCTGCGACGCGCGCCTGAAAGAGTTCAAGGCCACGGTCCGCTGCATTCCCCTGGTCGACGAGTGCGACGGCCCCGGCAAGTGCATCATCACCGGCGAACCGGTCGATCGCCGTGCCGTGATCGCCAAGGCATATTGAAACGCCTCCTCATTCTCGCCGCCACCACCGGGTACCAGACTCGCGAGTTCGCCTCCGCCGCGCTACGCGCCGGCGTCGAGCCAGTGCTCGCCACCGACCAGTGCCATCGACTTGACGACCCCTGGGGCGATGGCGCCATCACCGTGCGCTTCCACGACACCACACGGTACGCCGGCCTGCTCGAAGCCAACGGGCCCTTCGATGGCATCGTCGCGGTGGGCGACCGTCCGGCGTTCCTGGCGGCCTTGGCGGCCGAGCGGTTGCGCATCCCGTTTCATCCGCCCGCGGCGGTCGAGGCCTGCCGCAGCAAATATTTGTCGCGCGAGCGCTTCCGCGCCGCCGGCCTCAACGTTCCGGCCTATTTCCGCATTCCGCTGACGGGGGACCTGCGCCCAGCCGCAGCCCGCGCGCCGTTCCCCTGCGTGCTCAAACCGCTCGGCCTCTCGGGCAGCCGCGGCGTGATCCGCGCCAACGACCAGTCGGAATTCGCAGCCGCCTTCGAACGCATTCGGAAACTGCTCGGCTCGACCGAGATTCGCATGCGGCGGGATGAGCAGGACCGCTTCATCCAGGTCGAGGAATTCATCCCGGGCCGCGAATTCGCGCTCGAAGGCGTCATGACCGGGGGCACCCTGCGGACGCTGGCGCTGTTCGACAAGCCCGATCCGCTCGACGGCCCGTTCTTCGAAGAAACCATCTACGTCACGCCGTCGCGCGAAGCCGACGCGGAGCAGCAGGAGATCGTCTCGACCGTTGGCCGCGCCGTCGCCGCGCTCGGGATGACCGACGGTCCCGTCCACGCCGAGCTGCGCCTGAACGGCCGCGGCGCCTGGATGCTCGAAGCCGCCCCGCGCCCCATCGGAGGCCTCTGCGCCCGGGCTTTACGCTTCACCGGCGGCATGTCTCTCGAAGAGTTGATTCTGCGCCACGCGCTCGGCGAGGACGTTTCCGGTTATCGCCTCGACGGCTCCGCCAGCGGGGTGATGATGATTCCCATCCCGCGCGCCGGCATCTACGAGGACGTGGTAGGACTAGAGCGCGCCCGCGCCATCGAGTTCATCGAGGATGTCGCCATCTCGGCCGAGCGCGGTCAGAAACTGGAGCCGCTGCCGGAGGGATCAAGCTACCTGGGATTCATCTTCGCGCGCGGCCCGGGACCGGCCGAGGTCGAAGGCGCCCTCCGCGCCGCACACGCTGAGCTGGAATTCAAGATCGCGACAACCCTCTCCGTGGTCCCGCCGGCACGGTAGACACCCGTTCTCGTGGTGTTAGTGATGCCAGACCACGTGCAAGTTTTGCCGTCCCCGAGGCAAGAAGCGCTTCAAGTCAGACAAGCAAAGGGGTAAGCTTCGACTCTGTCGGCGTGCGAACCCGGCCAGGGAACGGCTTCTGCAGAATCTCCATGGCGACGGCCTGTGGCGTGCTCATAGCTCGAGAGACACAGGGATCGCCACGCACGACCAAGTGGCATGGTCCAAAGGGAGAAAACAAATGAAAAACAGCACGACGGATCAGATCAAAGGCGACGTTCACGAAGTGAAGGGCAAAGTCAAAGAGAAGGCGGGACAAATCACGAACGACCCCAACCTGGTGGCCGAAGGCCAGAACGAAGCACTCGGCGGCAAGATCCAGAAGAAAGTCGGCCAGATTGAAAAAGTGTTCGAGAAGTAGATCTGTGTCTCGACGCGGGTGGCGGAGCTAACGTTCAGACGAAAGGAAGACTCACATGTTGATACTGCTGATCATTTTGCTGTTGATCTTTGGCGGCGGTGGCGGGTACTATGGCCACAGCCGCTGGGGCTACGGTGGGGGAGCGGGCGTCGGGCTAGGCACCGTACTGCTGATTCTCCTTGTAGCCTACATGCTCGGCGTTTTCCATTAAGGCTGAGGCCGCCGGCCACCACTTCGAGCTGAGGGTTCAGTTCTTCGACCGCGGGGGCACGAACTCAGGCGGGAAGGCTGCGCCCTCGCCGAAGAAGTACTCTTCCATCTGCTTGATGAGGAACTCCTGGGACTTCGGGTCGCCGAGGTTGAGGCGATACTCGTTCATGAGCATCTTCATGTGCTCGAGCCACAGCTTCCACGCCTCTTTCGAGACGTTGTCGTAAATGCGCTGCCCGAGCGGGTGTCCCTCAAAGGGCACCTCTTCGAGCCCGGTCATCTGGCGCTGGAACTTCACGCAGAGGACTTTGCGAGCGCCGGGCTTGTCGTCTTCGATCGGGGGAACGCCGCTTCCACATCCCATGTTCACAGCATACCGCAGCAGCATCCTACGGCTGCAGGCTGCGGCTTCAGGCCGCCGAAGCTCGGGGACGCCGGGAGCGGCTGCGCGCCAGGTATTCGGACAGTTTCAGCGGCCGCTGTCCGCCCATCTCCAGGCCGCGCACGGCCGCCTTTTGGTAACGGCGCAGCAGCCGGCGCCGGTTAGCCCGCAACTGGCACTGTTCCAGATCCACGATCAGCTCCACTTCCCAGGGATGAAAGCTGTTGCGCAGCAGGGCGCCGCTTTCGATCTCGCGCATCAAGCGCTTGAAGCGGAGTACCAGTTGTGCGGTGTCGGCCACGCCTGAGACCTCACCCGTCTTATCGGCCGGCCGCTCCCGATTCGGTATACAATCCGAAAAGAAATGGGAAAACTCGCGGTTGCCGTCATTCCAGGGGATGGAGTCGGGCCGGAGGTCGTGCGCGCCGCGCGGCGCGTCCTCGAGGCTGCCGGCGCCCGGCACGCCATCGACTTCACCTTCGAAGAATTCGACTGGGGCGCCGAATACTATTTCCAGCATGGCCGCATGATGCCGGCCTCGGCGCTCGAGCTTCTGCGCTCCTTCGACGCCATTCTGCTCGGCGCCGTCGGCCATCCCGACATTCCCGACTATGTCACCCTCGGGGGACTGCTCCTGCCCATCCGCCGCGGCTTCGATCTGTATGCCAATGTGCGGCCCGCGGCGCTCTTTCCCGGCGTCGAATCGCCCCTCGCCGGACGCGGCTCGGGCTCGATCGACATGGTCGTGGTGCGCGAGAACACCGAAGGCGAATACTCGCCCGTGGGCGGATTCCTCTACCACCATCAGCCCGAAGAGATCGCGGTGCAGACCGCCGTATTCACGCGCCGCGGATGCGAGCGCATCATTCGCCATGCTTTCGAGCTGGCCCGCCGCCGCAACGCCAAGAGGCGCGTCACCTCGATCACCAAGTCCAATGCCCAGGCCTACGGTATGGTGCTCTGGGACCGCGTCTTCGACGCCGTGGCGCGGGAGTTTCCGGACCTCGAAACCGAGTCGCTGCTGGTCGATGCCGCCGCCATGAACTTCGTGCGCCGGCCCGAGACCTTCGATGTGGTCGTGGCCTCCAACCTGTTCGGCGATATTCTGAGCGACCTCTCGGCCGTGATTACAGGCTCGATCGGACTGGCGGCCAGCGCCAACCTCGATCCCCAGCGGCGCGGCCCTTCGATGTTCGAACCCGTGCACGGCTCGGCTCCCGATATCGCCGGCCGCGGCATCGCCAACCCCCTGGGCGCCATCCTGTCGGCGGCCATGATGCTCGATGATCTGGGCCAGGAGCAGGCGGCCCGCGCGGTCGAGGGATCGGTCCGGAAGGTTCTGGCGGCAGGCTTGGTCCGCACTCCCGACCTGGGGGGATCGAGCGGAACCGACGAGGTGGCCGCCGCCGTAGTGGCCGCGCTAGCCTGAAATCGCTCAAGTTCGCTCGTCCGGCGCCGATGAGAAGATTGAAATGGCAGCCACGCCTGGTTCGGGTGCCGATGACGGCAGAGTAGACGATCTGTTGCGGGACATCGCAATTCAGGCCGAATTGCTGGCGCTGAACTTCGCCCTGGAAGGCCAAGGCGCCGAGCAGGCCTCCACCGCTCTCATTGCGCTATCCCGCGAACTCCGCCAGGCCGGCCGCATGAGACCCGACGCCGCCGAAGGCGTCCGGTCCACCTGGCGGCTCGAAGAATAGTTCCTCGCGGTTGCGCCGCACCGCGGAGTTCGTTATCCCTAGTGTTGTGGGTCCGAAGTAACTTGAGTATTCAGAGTCTCCGGATGTGGCGGTCGCTCCGAACGTTCAAGGATTCCCGGAGACAAGATACTAGGAAGACGGTGCTGTTCCACCTGGCCGCTCTTGGCACGCTGTTGGTCGCAGCCCAATGCTGGGGTGCGCAATTGCGCCTCAACGGCCGCGCCACCGACGAGAACGAAGTGCCGGTCGGCCAGGCGCGCATCACCGTCACCGGAGCCGAAGCCCTCGCCCTGCGCACCGTGACGGCTCCCAACGGCACCTTCTCCCTGGTCCTTCCGGGGCCCGGCGACTATGTCGTCGCGGTCCAGAGGGAGGGCTACTTCGAGCTGCGGAACCACCCCCTCCACCTGGACGGCGATCTCGACGTCACCCTCGTGCTCAGCCCGCTTCACGAGGTGCTGCAGAGCGTGGACGTCAACGCCACCTCCTCCCAGGTGGCCCTCGATCAGACCGCCGAGCAGCAGAACCTCAGCGGCACCGAGGTCAACAACGTGCCGTACGTCGCCTCGCACAGTCTCCGCAACGCCATGGACCTGATTCCGGGCGTGATCCAGGACGCGGGTGGAACCCTGCACTTTGAAGGCAGCTCCGAAAATCAGGTGTATTACACCCTGAACGATTTCGATATCGGCGACCCGATCACCGGCCACCTCAATACCCGCCTAGCCGTCGAAGGCATCCGCGATATGGAGTATCAGAGCGCCCGCTTCTCGCCGGAATTCGGCAAGGGATCCGCCGGCGTCCTCACCATTCACACCGATACCGGCTCCGACAAGTTCCACTACACGGCAACGAATTTCATTCCGGGCCTGGGAACTCAAAACGGCTTTCATCTCGGAAACTGGACGCCGCGCGCCGGAATTTCTGGGCCGATCATCCGCGGCCGGGCCTGGTTCGCCGACAATTTCGGCGCGGAGTATGACCAGAGCTATGTGAACGGTCTGCCGCACGGCCAGAACCAGCGGTCGGGCTGGAGCGCCGGCAACCTGCTTCATACCCAGGTGAATGTGACGCGCTCCCAGATCCTGTTCGCCGATTTCCTGGTGAACCTCGACAACCAGACCCGCACCGGATTGGGGCCCCTGGACCCGGTTCCCACCACCACCGGGCAGCGCTCGAGCGAGTACTTCATCAGCCTCAAGGATCAGTTTTACTTCGAGAACGGCACGCTGGCGGAGCTGGGCTACGCGCACAGCGAGACCTCCGACCGCCAGGTCCCGCAAGGCACGGGTCTCTATATCCTGTCGCCCGACGGGCGCAGCGGCAACAGCTTCGTGAGCTCCAACGAATGGGCCGACCGGGACCAGGTGCTGGCCAACGTGTTCCTGCCTCAGTTGGAACTGGCCGGCGCGCATCAGGTGAAGGTGGGCGCCGACTTCGAGCACCTCGACTACCAGGCCAGTTTTGCGCGTACCGGATACGAACAGATCGGCCTCGCGGGCACCCTGCTTTCCCGGACCCTGTTCACCGGCAGCGGCGTTTTCGATCGTTCCAACCTCGAGCAGGCCGCGTATGTGGTCGACACGTGGCGGCTCAGGCGCAATGTCCAGGTGGAAGCCGGGCTCCGGCAGGATTGGGACCGGCTGGTGGGCCAGGCCGCGCTGGCGCCGCGCGTCGCGCTGTCCTACTCGCCCTTCCCTTTGGGGAACACCAAAATCTCCGCCGGATACGCAGTAACTCACGACTCGACGAATCTCGCCCTGTTCAGCCGCCCGCTCGACCAGACCGCGCTGACCACTTACTACAATCCGGACGGCACTCCCATGGGCCCCGCTCAGGCCACCACGTTCACCTTGGGCAATCAGCACCTGAAGCTGCCGCGCTCCGCCAACGGGAGCGCAGGCATCGAGCGCAGCCTTCCGCACCGGATCGACGCCGAGGTCAACTATCTGAGGCGCCGTGGGAGCGATGGTTTCAGTTTCGTCAACACCTCTTCGCCCGGCGCGGGCGCCTTCGAGACGCTGTTCGGCAGCCCCACGCTGCCGGGCATTTATGCGCTCACCAACGGCCGCCGCGACTCGTACGACGCCGTGCATCTGGTGGTCCGCCAGACCTTCTCCGGACAGTTCGAGTGGATGGCCAGCTACACCCGCTCGCGCGCCGTCTCGAACGCGCTCCTGGACCTGAGGACCGACCAGCCGTTTCAGGTGCTGAGCGAATTCGTCCCCATGCCGTGGGATGCGCCCAACCGGTTTCTGGGATGGGCCTACCTTCCGCTGCCGTTGAAGAACTGGGCCATCGCCGTGCTGGCGGACGCGCGCAGCGGCTTTCCGTTTTCGGTGATGAACGAGACCGGGCAGATCCTGGGTGGGACCGATTCCCGCCGCTTCCCGTCCAACTTCGAGCTGGACGTGCATGTCGAGCGCCGCTTCACGTTCCGGGGCTACCGCCTGGCCGTGCGCGCCGGCGTGAACAACCTGACCGACCACGCCAATCCGTCGGCGGTCAACAACGTCATCGGCGCCCCGCAGTACCTGCAGTTTCTGGGCGACGAAGGCCGCCACCTGGTCGTGCGTGTGCGATTCTTCGGCCGGGCCAAGGGGAAGTGAGGCGCGCCTTTGAGCGCCACGGATCGCAGTAATCCATGCTTGTTGACACGAGAAGGGCTTTGCCGGCACTGCGCCGCCAACTTCCGGGAGCATCCACGCGGTTCAAGCTCAAGGCCTACTCAGGTTTCGGTGCCCGCCTGAGGCAGAGCAGCAAGATTCTCGAGCACCGCCGCTCTCGCACGAAGCGGCTTCAGCTCTTCCTCGCCCAGCGCGCTTCGACAACCCTCGACGATTCGCCGGCCGCGCTCCGCGAGAATCCGACGGAACAGCGGGTCGGGTGTAGTGACGGCGATGTCAGTCAGCGCACGCAAGAGGCGCAAACTTACCGCAACGTCGGACCTGGAATACCAGCGTATTTGTTCGAAAGCCGAATCCAGCAGCTGCTCAAAGCCGATCCATGGAACGTAAACGCGAAAGAGCCCAGGCGGATCATAGAGAATCGACTGCGGCGTTTCACGCGACGCAAACCGGATCAGGATGCGGCTCAACTGGTCCACCGAACCGATCGCGGTGGTGGGGTCGTTGACCGCGGGCGAAATGGCTTTCAGCGCGATGTCGACAATCTGCAATACTCCAAATTCCACGTCCTGCTGCAGGGTCCTGGTGGGACCGAAGTCGAATGCTCCTCGAAGCTCCTCGATCCCATCCGGCGGCATCCGGTCGCCCTTCGAAAGCTTCAACAGCAGCACTCCGGCCGGGACGAAATGGCCGACGCGGCGTAAGACGTCGACTTTGACGTGGTACGACTTGGCGACCGCGACCAAGCGCCGGGTGTCGAGGAAGCGGATGTAGCCGGAGACCTGACTGGTGAGCGTCGCTTCCCAGGTGTATCCCCGTCGCGGATCGTCGCTTTCCGGGCGGCCCGGTCGGTGCGGCCACCGCATCATCTCGTCGATCATCGCCTCGGTTTCCGAAGCGATCCGGTCCACGATGTGGTTGACGCTGATCGCGCGCGAGATGTGATGGATGAAGAACAGCAACCAGCCGACGCAGGCCAGCGCCAGCAGCATCGCCCCCAGAACCGTGGCGACCGGCGCGAACGGATGCGGGAGCGAGTGCGCCGCGGGAAGCGCGGCCATGCAGTAGGCAAATGTACCGAGAAAGATCCCCAGTGTCCATTGCGTCACGCGATCCCTGGAAAAGCCGACGATGATGCGCGGGGAAAACTGCATGGAGGCCAGCGTGAGAGTCATCAGCAGGATCGCAAAAACGATCGAGACGACGGTCATGATCGAGGCCGCGATGCCCCCCAGAATGAGCTGCGCCACTTGTGGATCGGAATGAGACGGAAAGAGCAGCTTCGGAACGAAATCGGAGAACCCGGGGACTAACTCTTCGAGGAACGACAGCAGCGCACCTATGCAACCGAGTGTGAGCGTGATGATTAGAGGACGAACCAGGAATCCTCCACGTAGATTGTATGCGACCTGGCGGATCAACAATGGAATGCGCTTGTCCACAGTCTTCTGCCTGTCTCCTTGTGGTTCTGACCGGCCGGCTCCAACTCCCGTTGCTCCGTTGAGCCGCACCGCCTATTGTGGAATGCTGCGGAATGCTCCGATGCGTCGCCACAGCATCGGCGGGGAGGTTGTTCCGCGTGCTTTGAACTCCGCCGTCAGGGTGAAGTCCTTGACCCCGTGTGCGCCCGAAAAGGCTATTTCTTCTCAACGATGTTGTTGCCGAAGATGAATCCGACTTCGGCCATCGCCCGGGTCTGGTTATCGTTCATGCCCTGCGGGCCGAAGCCGCTGCCCGGCGCCATGTCGCTCAAATGAACGAAAGCCAGATCCCCGCGAATGAAGAAGCCTCCCTTCTGGAAGGCGGGCGTGACAGTCACCGACGTGCCCTTGCTGCCTGGGCCGTACATCAGATTGACTGCCTGGTCCGCGGCGCTCCCCGAACTCCCGATATATTCCCAGCGTCCCGCGAGCGAGAGACCGTGTTTGAAGGTGTAGCTCGCCAGAACGGCGCCGCCCGTGGTCGACGCTCCCTTCGCGATGCCGATCTTGGCGTTAGTCGGCACGTTGGTGTATTGAAAGTATGGCTCGATGACCCAGGGCCCCTTCGTGTATGTGTACATGACATTGTAAATGCTGCCATTGTCCTGTACGGGTGTGGCAAAGCTCGAATAGTCCGTCTGCCCCACGTTTCCACCACCCACGAACATCAGGCTGTGGGGTCCGTTGGCGTAAGTCAGGGAGCCGCTCACCCAGTTGTAACGGTTAGAATAGAAACCGTCGTTCCAACTCAGGGAGGCGGTGAACTTGCCCATGGTCTGGTTCACCTGGATGCCTCGATTGACGGCGTTCTCCTGGTTCCACAGCAGGCCGCGATGGATGTTCATGTTCTCGAAGGAGAACGTGTACTCCGCGCCGATCAGCGTCGGCAGCGCGCCCACCAGGATCGAGGTGTTTTTCGCCGGAGCGAGCTTCAGGAAGGCGACCGGCACCGGCCCATAGAGTTCGCTCACGGTCTTGTCGGTGGCCATGAACGGCACCCCGAGATCCGCGATATTGTAGGCGCCAGCCTGGAGGTAGAACTGCCACCACCCGTCCGTCTCTTGAATGAAAATCTGCCCGTTGCTCAGAGCCGCTTGCGTGCTCTTATCGCCCACGACGTGATTCTGCGCGACCATGCCCAGACCGTCCAGGATGCCGTTCACGGCGAGCTTGCCGAATGGTCCGGCATCGAAAGTGGCCGGCGGCAGCCAGGTGACGGGGCCGGCTACCGCAGGGGCGGGCAGTGGGGCCGGAGCGGGTGCCGCGGCGGGTTCCGGGATTGGCGTGGCAGCGGGGGCCGCTGCGGGCTCTTGCGCAATCGCGGACGACGCCAGCAAGAGTAGCGATCCGATCGTCAGGGTACACTTTCGCCGTTTCATTTGCAAGTAACCTCCAAGGTATTCGTGAAGTAGCCCCCGCGCTCAGCCGGGCTTTCTTACGAGCCACCAGCGACGTAGCGCCACTACCGACCAGACTGCCTCTACCAGGCCGAAGGGCCAGGCCCCTTGTAGAAACCCGTAAATGGACCCCATCGCGCAGGACCAGGCGAAGACGAACACGAACCAGCGGCTGCGGCGCTCGAGCGAATAGCACACCAGCATCGCGGTCACGGCGAACAGGCCGAATAGTGTGAGCCGGCTCACTTCTTCGGGAAGCTGGCGTCCAGGGCCAGGTTGATCGCCAGGACGTTCACCCGCGGCTCGCCCAGGAAGCCCAGGTCGCGGTTTTGCGTGTTGCGGACGACCAGGCTGCGAACCTGGTCGCGAGAGATGCCCCGGGCGCTGGCGATGCGGGCCGCCTGCACGTCGGCGGACGCAGGGCTGATCTCCGGATCGAGGCCGCTGGCGGAGCTGGTCAACAGGTCGGCCGGAATCGGGCCGGTGTAATCCGGGTTGGCTTTGCGGAAGGCGGCAACTGAGTCCTTCACACGGTCGGCCAGCTTCTGGTTGGTCGGTCCGAGATTGAACGCATTGGAAGAGGTCGAGTCATAGCCATCGTTACCGGCGGCGGAAGGCCGGGGTTGAAAGTACTCGGGCCCCTTGAAGTTCTGGCCGATCAGGCTCGATCCGACGATTCGGCCGTTGGCGCGGACCAGGCTGCCGTCCGCCTGATTGCGGAAGAAGACCTGGCACAATCCCGTGACCACCAGCGGGTAGGCGAGGCCGGTCAGAACCGTCAGAACCAGCATCATTTTGAAGCCGCGAAACATCTGCTGCCACATAGGTCTCTCCTTACGCCAGCCTCAGCCAGCCGAGTATCCGGTCGATCAGCCAGATGAACGGGAACGGTGCGATGAACCCGCCCACACCGTAAATCAAGAGGTTGCGCCGCAGCATTCCGGAAGCGCTCTGCGGCCGGTACTTCACTCCCCGCAACGCCAGCGGCACCAGCGCAACGATGATCAGCGCGTTGAAGATCACCGCGGCCAGCACGGCGCTCTGCGGCGTGCGCAAGTGCATGATGTTGAGCTCGGCCAGCGGCGGGTACGTCACCATGAACATCGCCGGGATGATGGCGAAATACTTGGAGACGTCGTTCATGATGGAGAACGTGGTCAGTGCGCCGCGGGTGATGAGCAACTGCTTGCCGATGGCGACCACCTCGATGAGCTTGGTGGGATTGCTGTCCAGGTCCACCATGTTGCCGGCTTCCTTGGCCGCCATGGTTCCGCTGTTCATGGCCAGGCCGACGTCGGCCTGCGCCAGCGCCGGGGCGTCGTTGGTCCCGTCGCCGGTCATGGCCACCATGCGGGCGCCGGCCTGTTCCTTGCGGATGTATTCGAGCTTGTCTTTGGGAGTGGCCTGCGCCAGGAAGTCGTCTACGCCGGCCTCGGCGGCGATGGCCGCGGCGGTCAGCGGGTTGTCGCCGGTGACCATGACGCTGCGGATGCCCATGGCCCGCAATTGCGCGATGCGCTCCTTCATGCCGCCCTTGACGATGTCCTTGAGGTGGATGACGCCCAGCAAGCGGGGCCCGTCGGCCACGGCCAGCGGCGTTCCGCCGGTCCGCGAGATGCGGTCGGAGAGCTCCGTGATGGCCGGAGAGACCGCGCCGCCCTCGTTTTTCACGAACTCGACGATCGCGTCGGTGGCGCCCTTGCGCAGGCGGCGGCCGTCGATATCGACGCCGCTCATGCGCGTGTAGGCCGAAAACGGGATAAAGTGCGCGTCGTGCTCGGAGACCTCGCGGCCTCGCAGCTTGTACTTCTCTTTGGCGAGGACCACGATGGACCGGCCTTCGGGCGTCTCGTCGGCGAGGCTCGAAAGCTGGGCGGCGTCCGCCAAATCGTCTTCGGTGACGCCGTCTACGGGCAGGAAAGCCACCGCCTGGCGGTTGCCGAGCGTGATGGTGCCGGTCTTGTCGAGCAGCAGGGTGTTCACGTCCCCTGCGGCTTCGACGGCCTTGCCGCTCATGGCCAGCACGTTGTGCTGCATCACGCGATCCATGCCGGCGATGCCGATCGCCGAGAGCAGCCCGCCGATGGTGGTCGGTATCAGGCACACCAGCAAGGCGACGTACACGGGGATAGTCGGAACGGTGCCCGCGTGTGCCGAAGCCACGCTGTACACCGCGTACGGCACCAGCGTGGCCACGGCAAACAGGAAGATCAGCGTCAGCCCAGCGATCAGGATGTTGAGCGCGATCTCGTTGGGCGTTTTCTGGCGCGAGGCGCCTTCGACCAGCGCAATCATGCGGTCCAGAAACGTTTCGCCGGGGTTCGAGGTGATGCGGATCTTGATCTGGTCGGAGAGCACCTTGGTGCCGCCGGTGACGGCGCTGCGGTCGCCGCCCGACTCGCGAATCACGGGCGCGCTCTCCCCGGTGATGACGGATTCGTCAACCGTGGCGATGCCCTCGATGACTTCGCCGTCGCCAGGGACCAATTCGCCCGTGTTACAAAGCACCACGTCTCCGGCGCGCAGCTTCGAAGAGGGGACCCTATCGCTGGTTCCGTCGGGCAGGAGGCGGTTTGCGATGGCGTCGCTCTTGGTCTTACGCAGCGTGTCCGCCTGGGCCTTGCCGCGGGCTTCGGCCATGGCCTCGGCGAAGGTGGCGAACAGCACGGTGAACCAGAGCCAGATACAGATCTGCAGTTCGAACCCCAGGCCGCCCGCTCCCGTGACAAGATCCCGGATCAGGAACGCCGTCGTCAGCGCGGCGCCGACTTCCACCACGAAGATGACCGGGTTCTTCATCAGCGTGACGGGATTCAGCTTGAGGAACGAAGCGCCGATGGCGCGCCGGAGGAGCGTAGGATCGAACAGGGGACGCGCACGCGCCAGCCTCTTCGAGATAAGCGCCGTCGAATCGTCGATTGCAGAGGGAATCACGGGGGTGGTCGTCATCGCTTAGCTCCCAAACAGCACCAGCGAGAACAGCTTCCCCTGGTGCATGAGGAAATGCTCCACAATCGGTCCGAGCGCCAGCGCCGGGAAGAAGGTCAGGGCGCCGACCACGAGCACCGTCGCCACCAGCAGCCCCACAAACAGCGGACCATGGGTGGGGAAGGTTCCGCTCGAACTCGGCACTTTCTTCTTGGCCGCCAGGCTGCCCGCCACGGCCAGGAGCGGCACGATGAACATGAACCGCCCGAAGATCATAGCCAGGCCGGTCGTGATGTTGTACCAGGGGGTGTTGCCGTTGATTCCCGCGAACGCGCTGCCGTTGTTCTCCGACGCGCTCGAGTACGTGTACAGAATCTCACTGAACCCGTGGGGACCGGCGTTGCCCAGATTGGCGGTTGTGGGGCCGGGTGGATTCCAATAGCCGTTCTTGGGGAGTGGAGTAACGGAGCTGGCCGCGGTGAGAACAAGAATCAGAAACGATGTCGCCAGGATCGGCAGCATCGCCATCTTGACCTCCTTCTGCTGGATCTTCTTTCCCAGGTACTCGGGCGTCCGGCCCACCATCAGCCCGGCGATAAAGACGGCGACGATGGCATACAGCAACATGCCGTAGAGGCCCGAGCCAACTCCGCCGAAAATGACTTCGTCGGTCTGGAGGTTGAACATGGGGACGAGGCCGCCCAGAGGCGTGAGCGCATCGTGCGCGGTGTTGATGGCGCCGCAACTGGCGTTGGTCGTGACGGTCACGAACAGAGCCGACGCGGCGATGCCGAAGCGCGTCTCCTTGCCTTCCATGTTGCCGCCGGGCTGTGTGGCCGTGGCGGTAGTCTGGAGGCCGAGCTTCGCCAGGATGGGGTTGCCCGCCTGCTCAAAGCCGTAGCAGACGAAAACGCCAATCAGGAACATCACGGCCATGGCCGCGAAGATCGCCCAGCCTTGCCGCGTGTCGCCCACCATGCGCCCAAAGGTATAGGTGAGACCGGCGGGGATGATGAAGATCAGCAGCACCTGCACGAGGTTCGTGAAGGGAGTCGGATTCTCAAAGGGGTGCGCCGAGTTGACGTTAAAGAATCCGCCGCCGTTGGTTCCCAGCAACTTGATCGCTTCCTGAGACGCAGCCGGCCCTTGCGGAATGGTCTGCGTGGCGCCCTCGACGGTCTTGACCGTGGTGTAAGGATGCAGGTTCTGGATCACGCCCTGCGAGCACAGCAACAGCGCCGCGACGACCGAAATCGGCAAAAGAATGTAGAGCGTCGACCGGGTGAGGTCGACCCAAAAATTCCCGATGCTCGAGACCTGGTGCCGCGCGAAGCCGCGAATGATCGCCACCGCGGCGGCCATACCCACGGCCGCGGAGACGAAGTTTTGTACCGCCAAGGCAGCCATCTGCACCAGATAGCTGACCGTCGTCTCGGGCGTGTAGACCTGCCAGTTCGTGTTCGTGAGGAAGCTGACCGCCGTGTTGTAGGCCAGGTCCGGCGAAATCAGCTTGCCGCCGAAACCCTGCGGGTTGAAGGGCAGGAAGCCCTGCAGCCGCTGAAGGGCGTAGACGAACAAGAAGCAAAAGATGCTGAACGCGAGCATGCCGCCCGCGTAGTGGGTCCAGCGCTGTTCCGCGTCCTCCCGGATGCCGCAGAGCTTGTAGATCAGGCGCTCGAGCGGCCGGATGACGGGATGAAGGAACGTGCGCTCGCCCTGGAACACTTTCGCCATGAACGAGCCCAGCGGCTTGGTGACCAGCAGGATCAGGCCGAAAAACACCGCGATCTGGAGAATCCCATTTCCTGTCATAGTGCCCTCAGAACTTCTCCGGGCGCAGCAACGCCCACGTCAGATACACCAACAGAAACACGCATGCTATGCCGGCAACGATATAGTCCACCATAGGAAGGTCTCCTTACAGCCGGTCGCAGGCCTTGGTGATGGCCCACAACACGACGAAGCCGGCAACGCCGGTCAGGATGTACAGGAAGTCAAGCATCTCGCGCCTCCTTAATTCGAGCCTACCAGCAGTGCCCGGTGCCCGCGCTTTTGAAGAATCCGGGCCAGGCGCCGCTCCCGCAACCCCGGCCACCAGCGCATCCTGGCGCCCAGGATCACGATGGATCCCGGCTTGAGGCCATCGAGCGCCCCGGCTTCCCAGTCGCGGCAGAGGCGGATGTCAACGTTGGTGTCGATGGCCGACTCTTCCGCCAGTGTGCGGAATCTTCGTTCCGTGAATTCTCTCTGGACCGGCGGTTCATCGAGTTGCGCGGGAAAGGGAACCAACTGGGGCACCACCAGCCGGATGCGGGCGGCCAGACCGTGCGCCAGGGCGCCGGCGGCCCGGAGCGCCGCCAGCGTCTGCTTGACGCCGGTGAAGATCACCACCACTTCCAGCTTCGCGGTTTCGGGCGGCGAGGCAACGTCCGCGGGTGCTGCCGGTGCGACCAGCCAGATCTTGTTCATCGAATCTCACCTGATCCAGCCTAACCGTCAACCCATTAAGAAGTCATAAAGGTCGCGTCAGGATTTCGTAAGGAGAAATGGGGGGTGGCTTACTCAGGCAGATTGAAGCGGTAGCCGACCCACGGCTCGGTGAGCAGGTAGCGCGGGTGTGACGGGTCCGGCTCCACTTTCTTGCGGAGCTGATTGACGAAGACGCGCAGGTACTCCACCTCGTTGCCATAGTCCGGTCCCCAGACGGCTTGCAGGAGGGCGCCGTGCTGGATGGGTTGGTTGGGATGGGTCAGGAAGTACTGGAGTAAATCGAACTCCTTGGGAGTGAGCCGGCCCTGCCGCGAGCCGATCGTCACGCGGCGGGTCTTCAGGTTGATTTCGACGTCGTCCAGCTTGATCGTTCCCAGGCTGTCTTCGGGCCGCTGCGGCAGCCGGCGCAGGGCCGCCCGAATGCGCGCCAGCAGCTCCGGCATGCTGAAAGGCTTGGTGATGTAGTCGTCGGCGCCGGCGTCGAGCGCCTTCACTTTGTCGCTCTCGGCATTGCGGACCGTGAGCACGATCACCGCGACATCCCATCGGGCGCGGATTTCGCGGCAGGCATCCAGGCCTCCCATGCCCGGCATATTCATATCGAGCAGGACCAGGTCGAAGCGCTCCGCCGCCAGCTTCTCGAGCGCTTCCTCGCCGCTGCGCGCGTCCGCCACGTAGTAGCCCAGGCCGGTGAGGGTGGCGCGCATCACGCGCCGGATCTGCGGCTCGTCGTCAACCACCAGAACGTTGATCGTGCTCATGAGGGCACCCGCTCGGCGGCCTGCGGAAGCGAGAAGCGGAAGCGCGAGCCGTCGGACGTCGTGTCCACCCAGATCCTGCCGCCGTGCGCCTGCACGATCTCGCGCGCGATGGTGAGCCCCATCCCGGTGCCGGGCAGCCGCTCACGGTCCCGTTTGCAGCGGTAGAACTTCTCGAACACCCGCTCGCGTTCCTCTTCCGGAATGCCCGGGCCGCGGTCGGAGACGCTGAAAATGATTCCCTCGGGCGCGGCTTCGGCGGCCACCACCACCGGCGAGCCAGGCGGCGAGTATTTGAACGCGTTGTCGATCAGTTGCAGAATCACGGTGCCGAACATGGCGGGGTCGGCGCTGCACAGCGGCAGGCTGCCGGCGGCCAAGACCTCGATCCGCCGTCCATCCAGGCCCGGCTCCGCCTTGCGGACCGCGGCGGCCAGCAGTTCGGCGGGCGACTGCGGCTCCTGGCTGATGCGCAACTCGCCCGCCTCGATGCGCGCCATGTCGATGGCCTCGCTCACCATGGTGGTCATGCGGTCCGCCTCCTCGCTGATGACGGTCAGTAGCTCGGTGGTGGTCGGATCGGTGGGAGCCGAAAGCAGGGCGGAGGCCGCCGCCTTGACCGAGGTCAGCGGCGTCTTGAACTCGTGCGCGACGGCGTCCAGAAGCGCGGACTTCAGCTCCTGGCTCTGGCGCGCCACCTCGGCGCGGCTGGCCAACTCGAGCGTGCGCGCCCGTTCAAGCGAAATCGCGGCGAGATTGGAGATGGCGTGGAGCGCCGCGTCGGAGACCGAGCCGGTGAGGATCCCGATGCTGCCGATCGGACCACCGCCTAGCCGGATAGGCAGAGCGCTGACCCCTTTCTCGTCGAGTTCGCTGTTCTGCGCGGCCACGTCCCGCAGCCTGGCTTCGGTGAGCGGCAGATCCTCCGGGCCGGCGCGCGCCACCGCGCCCGTGCGGCGGTCGAAGACCGCGACGGCCGGCAGCTCGAAAACGGCTGCAACCTGGCGCGCGAGGTGGCGGGCCACGGCGGCCTCGGTCGGTTCCGCCATCATCAGAGCGCGGCTGAGGTTGTAAAGCCGTTCCATCTCGGCGCGACGCTCCGAGGCCTCCACCGCCCGCCGCTTCGCCGTGGCCGAGAGATTGCTCGCCGTCACCGCGGTCACCAGAAAGGCCGTCAGGGCTACCCAGTTCTGGGGATCGGTGATGGTGAACGTGCCCACCGGCGGCAGGAAAAAATAGTTGAACGCGAGCACGCCCGCGAAAGAAGCGAGCACCGCTTCCGTCAGGCTTCCCCAGGTGGCCACCGCCAGGATGACCAGCAGAAACGCGAGCGCCACCGTAGTAGAGTTCACGTGCAGCCGGGTGCAGGCGAACGCGACCGCCGCGATCAGCGCCAGCGCGACCGCCGTTCTCAGCGGCCACCTGGACCCGGATTGCGAAGGCATAACCGCCCCCTTTTATATTTATTCTAGTGCAGCCGCCGCGCCTCTAGCGTTGTGTCTCCCGCATGTGGCACACGCTTCCGCGCAATGCCGCATACTCTTCGCGCGCGGCCGCTAAGCTGCTGATTTCATTGTGGCGCACGCACTCTTCGCGACGCCTGCCCGCGAAGTTGGCGGAAGTCGCTCGAACGCGACATCACCTCGCAAAAAAACACAATCCCTTTGTTTTGTTTGGCCTTGCGAAAAGGTTGTGGCGCCCCCTACCCCTTGTATTTCGCGCTGCACTCGGCGGAGCAGAAATGAACCACTTGGCCGCCGACCGTTCGCTTCACCGACGTCGCCGTCGAAACGTAAGTGCCGCAGACCGGGTCGCGCTTGAGCTCGCCGATCTTCTGCGGCCCGGAAGCAGGAGGGCGCCCGGTCGCGGATGGGCCCAGGAATCCGGCGATCGCCTTTCCTAGAATTCCGACGATGGACCGGAGGACGCTGATGAGGATGATGGCGAGGAAGAGATAGAGAACGACTCGGATCATGAAATGGGGCGTTCCCTGAGAACGCCCCGCCCTTCCATTCTGCGACTACTTCTTCTTGGATTTCTTGGCCGGGGGCGCCGCGTTCGGGTTGACGTACTGAGTCTGCACCTGTCCGGTTAGCGCTGCCAGCATCGCTTTCGCCGCGTCCGCGTTCGGGCCGTTGGGCGTCAGTTCGAGGTACTTGTCCAGTTCCGTCTTCATCTCGGGCGGCGCGACGGTTTTTCCGTCCGGGGTCACGGTCATCTTCGACGACAGACATACCGCGTATTGGAAGTGCGCCTCGGCGTAACTCGGCGTCAGTTCGATCGCTTTCTTGAAGGTCTGGGCCGCCTCGTCGTACTGGCCCTTATTGACCAGCAGGGCGCCCAGGTTGTAGTAGTATTTCCCGGCGCCGGGCGGATCGAATTCAGCCGCCTTCTTCAACTCCGCTGAGGCTTCGGGAAACTTGTTCAGCCGAGCCAGGGCCAGCGCGTAGTTGTTGTGGACCGCGGGATCGGACGGCTTGAGCGCGATCGACTTGTCGTAACTTTCGAGCGCGGCCGAGAGCGTGGCCTGCGCCTCGGCGCCCATCTGGGCGCCCGCCAGGCCGGTCTGGGCCTCGGCCAGGTGGGACCAGATCGCTTCCTGCTTGGGGTCGGCTGCAGCCGCTTTCTGGAACGCCGCGACAGCCTGTTCGTAGTAGGTTGCGGCCGTCATCGGCTGCGGCGCGGCCTGCGGATTATTGGGGTCCGCGGGCGCGGTGGCCGGGCAGGTCGCCGGTTTCTTGCCGCAGTTCAACGCCGTCATGCCGGCGTTGTACGCCTCGTTCAGTTGCCGGTTGTGCGCCTGCGCCTGCGCCATCTCGTCTTTGTGCGCTTTGAGCGCGGCGCGCTGCTCCGGGCTAAGCTGCTTTTCCTGCTCTTTGGTGAGGGTGCCGGCCGCCGCGGCCTCGGCCAGGGCGTCCGCCGTCTGCTTCTGCCCCTTCAGATCGAAATCGGCCTCGACGGGCTTCTCCGTGGTCGTCTTGATTTTGTTCAGGCAATCCCGCTGCGTGCCATTCACTTCGATGCACACGTTGTAATAGCCGAGCCCCAGACCGCCGTAGTAGAACTTACCTTTTTTGTCGGTCTTGGTCTTGTAGTGGCCAGTGATATCGACGCGCTCGATCTTGACCACGGCGTCCTTGAGGGGTTGGCCGTCGTCTCCTATAACCGACCCTTCGATGGCCGTGATGGCAGCCAGCGAGACGCCGGCGAACACGACCAGCGCGCCCGCAACCACAGCCGCTCTCTTAAAAATCATGACGGACCTCCAGATCCTGTTACAGTTCTCCAACACCAGAGGATACTACAACCGCCGGCGCCGGGGGCGGTGATTACAGCACGGCCCGCAGCGCCAGGTTCACCACCACCATGAGGGCCGAGAAAGCCGGCAGGATCAGGAGCGCCTTCTTCAGCCGCCGGGGATCCTCTCCCGCGATGGCGCCGATCATGGGAGAGCTCACTGCCAGGCCGATCCATCCGAACATGGCCACGATTCCGATGGCGGTCGCCTTGGCGGCGCCGAACACGTTGCCCGTAATGGCCAGTACGGTGGGGAACACCGGGGCCATGGCAATGCCGGCGCAGAACACCGCCACCCAGGCGAAGGCGGGCCGCGTGGTCTGAAGCGCCAGCCAGGTGGTGATTGTCATCAGCACAGCCGCGGCGAGCGTCACCGTATCGGGCCGCACGGTCTTAAAGAGCGGCGCTACGGCCACTCGCCCGATGAGCAGGCCCAATGCAAATCCCAGCGACAGGATGTTCAGCGCACGCACCTCGGAAATCCCCTGCGCGATCAGGTGGCGGGTGAGCCAGTTCCACACGCCGACCTCGCAGGCCACGTACAGGAACAGCAGCGCCGCCAGCAGCCACAGCGCGGGATGGGTCAGCAGCTTGCCCACTTCCGAGACCGCGATTCCGCCCGCCGACTTGGCCGCGGGCATCGTGACACCCGCGTTCACAACCAGGGTGGCGACGGTGGCCACGGCGGTCAGGTAGCACAAGCGGGTCGAGTTCCCTCGCAGCAGGTTGGCCAGGACGAACGGCGTCGCCAGGCCGCCCAGGCCGAAGAAGACGTTCAGAAAGTTGAGCGCGGCCGCGTGCTGGGAGCCTCCCAGATCGAAGGCCAACGCGTTGGCGCCGGTGACGATGGTGCCTCCGCCCAGGCCGAGCAGAAACAGGTAGGCCACGACCTGGCCGTAGCTCTTCGAGCCCGGCAGCAGGAACAGGGCCAGGGCGATCAACGCCAGACCGAGAACCAGTCCGACCTTGTAGCCCTGGTTGTCGATGAGCGGCCCGGCTGCGACCGAAGCGATGACCAGCCCGATGGCCTGCGCCAGGGCAATGTTCCCGTTCTGTTTCGGGGTGAGGTGGAACCGGGCGGAGAGCGCGGGCAGGATTGTGCCCAGCATCGCGGCAATCAGCCCATAAACGAAGATCGCGAAGATCGGAGCGAGCATCAGCATGGCTCCTAAGAGACTACACGATCGCCCGCGGCCCCGCAAACGAAGTAGAATCGTCCCAATGACCTCTGCACTTCTGCTGCCGCTGTTCGCTGCCAACGCGCTCGCGGTCGCCTTTTTCGTGCTTGCCATGTATCGGCCCAATGCGGCGCGGATTACCGCCGGCGGCGGGTTCATCCTCGCCGGCCTCATCAATGGCACGCTCGCCTTGATCGACCCGCAGGTTTACGTGAGAGGACTTGGCCCCTACGCCGTGGGAGTATACAAGACCTTCATCGACAGCGTGCTGGCACAGGCGCCCGGCAGGCTGATTCTGGCGTTCGCGGTGTGGCACATCTTTGTCGGTACGTGCATCCTGGTGAACTCCAGGGACTTCGTCCGGCTGGGCTCGGTGGCGGCCGCCCTGTTCCTGATCGGAATCAGCCCACTCGGCGTGGGCTGCGCGTTCCCGAGCAACCTGATCCTGGCCGGGGCCCTGGTGGCACTTGCCCGTTTGAGATGGCCTCTTGAGGCGCGGGCTAGAATGTAAGCATGGTGCGGTGGCTTGCCGCGATCGCGTGGGTATCCCTGGCTCTGAGTGCGGCCGCCGAAGATCCCGCTGCCGAGGGACTGAAGGCGCTGGACGCGAAGAACTACACTCTGGCCGCGCAGGAATTCACCAAGGCCGTCGAGGCCGATCCGAAGGACTACACCGCCCATTTCAACCTGGCGCTGGCGAACAGCATGCTCGGAAAGCCGGCCGAGGCCATCGCGGGATACAAGAAGGTTCTGGAGTTGCAGCCCGGCGTGTACCAGGCCGAGCTCAACCTGGGAATGGTGCTGCTGGGTGAGAAGCGCGCCGCCGAGGCACTGCCGTATCTGGATGCCGCCGCGGGGCAGAAGCCCAAGGAGCCCCGCCCGCGCCTCTATCTCTCCATGGCGCTGCTCGAGACCGGGGACCTGGAGAAGGCGGGGCAATCCTACCAGTCCACGCTCGAACTCGACCGCGGCTCGGCCGCGGCCGAACTGGGCCTGGGGCGGGTGCTCTCCCGCCAGGACCGGTTGGCGGACGCGGATCCGCACTTTCGCCGTGCCGCCGAACTGAACCCGGTGTACCGGGACAGCCTGCTCGAACTGGCGGCGCTCTACGAGAAAGCCGACCGGAAGGCCGACGCCATCGCTTTGTACCGTGAGTTTCCGGACAACGCCGCGGCGCGCGAGCGGCTCGGCCTGCTGCTGGTGGAAACCGGCCAGGCCGCCGATGCGATCCCGCAACTGGAGTGGGCGGTTAAGCAGTCGCCGACCGCGGCCAACCGGCTGGCGCTGGCCCAGGCGTATCGTAAGAACCACGAGCCCGATAAGGCCGTGCCGGTGCTGGCGGCGGCGGTGGAGGCGGCGCCAGCGGACCTCGATTTACGCATGTCCTACGCCCGCGAGTTGCGCGATTTGCGCCGCTTTCCGGATGCGGCCGAGCAGTTCGGGCGAGTGGCCCAGGCCAAGCCGGATTGGGTGCAGGCATGGAACGAACTGGCCGGAGTCGAGATCATGCTGGAGAACTACCCGCGGACGCTGGCGGCGCTGGACCATGTCCGTGCGTTGAACGCCGAGATTCCGGGAGACCATTTCCTGCGTGCCATGGTCCTCGACCGGATGCACGAACGCAAGGACGCCATTGTCGAGTACCAGGCGTTCCTTTCCGCCAGCAAGGGCGCGCACCCCGATCAGGAATTTCAGGCGCGCCAACGCATACGGATCCTGGAGCTGGACCTGGGGAAGAGGTGAGAACGTTGATCCGCCTGAGCATGGCAGTTGCGGTCCTGGCAGCCGCGCCGGCGTGGGCCAACCTGGACGCGGCCAGGGCCGAACCGAATCTCGAGAAGCGCTCTGGACTGGCGCTGGCCAACGCCGCGGAGGCCTTCAAGTCGGGGCACGAAGCCTACCTGGCCCGGGACGACATGAAGGCGGTCGTCGTTTCGCTCGAAGAGGTTTCGGCGTCGATCGATCTGGCTTACGAGTCGCTCCAGCAGACCCACAAGGTCCCCAGCAAGAGCCCCAGGTACTTCAAGAAGGCGGAGATCGAAACGCGGGAGCTGCTGCGGCGGATCGACGACCTGCGGCAGCAGATGAGCGTGGACGACCGCGAGGCGATCGAAAAGGTGCGCACCGCGGTCCAGAAGGTCCATGAAAGTCTGCTCGAGGGCATCATGGGCGGGAAGAAGAAGGAGTAGCGTTATGACCAGGGTGTTGCTGGCTGCGGTTCTGTTGTCGGCGGCGACGCCGCTCATGGCCGAGCACGACTTCCTCACCAATGCCGAGATCGAGCAGGTGCGCCTGGCTCAGGAGCCGAACGAAAGGCTGACGCTGTACGTCGGCTTCGCGCGCCAGCGGCTGGACGAGTTGAAGCAGCTGGTCAAAGAATCGAAGCCGGGCCGCGCCGCCATGATACACGACCTGCTCGACGAGTACGGGCAGATCATCGACGCCATCGACACCGTCTCCGACGATGCGCTGGGCCGCAAGGCCGACATCAGTCTCGGCACCAAGGCCGTCGCGTCTGCGGAGAAGGGTTTCCTGCCGGTGCTCGAGAAGATCCGCGACAGCCAGCCGAGCGACCTGGCCCGTTACCAGTTCGTGCTCAGTCAGGCCATCCAGGCCACCAGCGACTCGCTCGATACCGCCGGCACGGACCTAGGGAAACGCTCCTCGGAAGTCGCCGACCGCCTGAAGAAGGAGCAGAGGGAACGCGAAGCCGAGATGACGCCCACGGAGCTCGACGCCAAGAAGAAAGAGGCCAAGGACGCCACCACCAAGTCCAAGAAGCCCACGCTCCTGAAGCCCGGCGAGACGGTCGTGGGCCAACAGCCGCCGCCGAAGTAGGCCGAGCCTAGGCGATGGCCATGACCCGGCGGACCATGGCTTCCCGTTCCTTGAGGTCCGGGCCCTCCAGCTCCGCGACCACCTTCTCGAGCAGGTCCGGGATCTGGAGGAACTGTGGGCACTTCTCGACGCAGTCGCCGCAGCGCACGCATTGCGAAGCGTATCCCGCCGTGCCCGAGATCATGCCGCTCATCCTGAGGGCGTAAACGAACTTCGCCCCGCCGGGGTCGTTGAACATGTGGAGATGGTTGTAGGTGTCGAAGCAATCAGGAATGTTAACTCCGCTGGGGCAGGGCTTGCAGTAGCCGCAGCCGGTGCAACCGACCTTGACGATCTCCTGGTAGGTGCGGGCGATTCTGGCGATCAGATCGAGCTGAGCGGCGTCGAGCGCAAGCGGTTGCGTGCCGGAAGCGAGGGCGAGATTCTCTTCGAGCTGGGCTTCGTCGTTCATACCGGAGAGCGCCAGCGTGACCTCGGGATGGTTCCAGACCCAGGTGAGCGCCAGAGCGGCGGGAGTCCGCCCATCGCCGGATTCATTCAGGATGTCGGCGACGGCCGGCGGCGGGGAGGTGTAGCCGAGCATGCCACCGCGCAAGGGCTGCATGACCACCACGCCCAGGCCCTTGGAGGCGGCGTATTCTAGGCCCTCGGTTCCGGCCTGGCGCACCTGGTCCAGAAAGTTGTACTGGATCTGGCACATGACCCAGGGATAGGCGTCCACGATGCGCTTGAAGTCCGGCAACTCGCCGTGGAAGGAGAAGGCCGCGTTGCGGATCCGGCCGTCGGCCTTGGCGCGTTCGAGGAAGTCCAGAACGCCGAGCGCGGCCATGCGGTCCCAGGCGTCGCCATTGAGGCCGTGCACCAGGTAGTAGTCGATGTGGGCGGTGTTCAGCCTCTCGAGCTGCTGGCTCAGGAAGCGCTCCATGTCCGCGGCGGTGTGAACCATCCAGCAGGGAAGCTTGGTGGCGAGCTTCACCTTTTCCCGATAGCCGGCGCCGAGGGCGCGGCCAACGACGGGCTCGCCCTCGCCCCCGTGATAAGGCCACGCGGTATCGACGTAGTTCACGCCGCTGTCGATGGCGTGGCGGATCTGCCGTGTGGCGCGGGGCTCGTCGATGCGGCCCTCGGCCGTGGGCAGGCGCATGCAACCGAAACCTAAAATGGACAGACGGTCGCCGTTGGCCGGCATGGTGCGGTAGAGCATAAGGAACTTACGATACCACGCCCGCCGTGCGGCGCGACGCGAAAATCGCAAGGCCGAGCAACAGCGCGATCAGGACCTCGCCGATCGCCGGCGGCGCGAAGAAATAGCGCCCGGAGTTCACCGCCAGACACAGATAGCCCACCAGGAACGCGGCCAGGATGGGGCGCAACGGCGCGGCGTTCTTCCTGACCAGCGAGCCCAGTTGCCAGAAGACGACGGCCTCGACCAGCAGACTGATGGTGATCCCGTTGCCTTCGCCCAGGCTGAAGTCCCAGTAGCTGCGCGTTACGCCCATTATCTGGAACTGGTTGGTCTTCATCGCCTCGACCGCGGCCTGCTGCGCCCCCGGCGCCACCTTGCCAAACAGGCCGTTGGCGGCGTGCAGCGCCGCGTGCACAACGGTGAGTAGGGAGGTGGCGCGAAGAAATGTCGTTGGCCTCACAGAGCCGCCTTAGCGAATGCCGCCAGCGTGTTTTCCCAGGCGCCCGGGCCATCCATCATGGCGCGCATCGGCTCGTAGTCCCGTTAGTGGATGCTTACCTACAGAGTGGACCTGAGGCGCTGGGCGCACTTACCCATGGGCGGTGTCAAGCGATTTGCTGCCGGCGTCGAGCGACTGCGCGAACTCGCGCGGGTCGGTCGATGGGAGGCGGCAGGCGAAGTTCTCGCAGACGTAAGCGGCGGCAGGCGCGGGCGGGTAATCGAGCGGAGCGTGGGCGGCGAGCAGGACCGTGGCGAAGGGCAGGAAGCGGCGGCGGAGCTCACTCAAGAAGGGCTCGATGGCGTCACGCGAACCGGCGAGCACGATCTGGACGGGCGCGGAACGGCTGTACTCGAACGCGGCGAGCATTAGCGGCATGGCTTCGGGGGCGGCGGAGAAGCGCGAAGCGAAGGCGGCCAGCGCCTTGGTGGCGGCGTCCTCGAACCCCTGGCGGCCGGTGATGCGGGCCAGGCGCAGCAGGTTGAGAATGGCGACGGAATTACCGGACGGCTCCGCGCCGTCGTAATCGTCCTTGAGCCGCAGGACGAGGGAGGGCTCGTCGACAGCGGTCGCGAAGAAGCCGCCACCCTCGGCATCCTCGAAGCGGGCGAGCATGGTTTCGGTCAGCCGTATCGCGGCCTCGATGCGGCCGCGGTCGAACTCCACCTGGTAGAGATCGAGGAGGCCCTGGACGAAGAAGGCGTAGTCATCGAGGAAGGCAGGGATGGCGGCGTCGCCCTGGCGGAAGCGGCGCAGGAGCGAGCCGGCAGAGGCGTCGACCATATGCCCCAGAACGAAATCGGCGGCGCGGCGGGCGGCGTCCAGGTAGCGGGTGTCCGAGAGGACCTGGGCGCCTTTGGCGAAGGCGGAGATCGTGAGGCCGTTCCAGGCGGTGAGGATCTTGTCGTCGAGGTGAGGGCGGACGCGGCGGGAACGCGCTTCGAGCAAGCGCTCGCGAATGGCGGGCGGAACCTCCTCGCCCACCAGCGAGAGAATGTTCGTGCCGGGAAACTCGTGCCAGTTGCCGCCTTCCTCAACGCCGTAGGCGCGCGAGAAGCGCGCTGCGTCGGGGGGGGCGAGAAGGGCATCGATCTCCGCTTTCGTCCACACGTAGTACGCGCCTTCCACGGGGTCGACGCCGCTATCGGCATCCTCTGCGGAGTAGAAGCCACCGCCGGCGTCGGTCATGTCGCGAAGGACATAGTCGAGGATGCTGCGCGCGGTGTCGGCGTAGAACTGGTCGCCGGAGAGCTGGTAGCCCTCGAGATAGGCGACGGCGAGCTGGGCCTGATCGTAGAGCATCTTCTCGAAGTGGGGGACGAACCAATGGTCGTCGGTGGCGTAGCGGTGGAAGCCGCCACCGAGGTGGTCGCGAATGCCGCCGCGCCCCATCTGGTTGAGAGTGGCGAAGACCATCTCGAGCGCTTCGAGGTTGCCGGTGCGCGCGTGATAGCGAAGCAGGAATTCCAGGGACGCCGGGCGCGGGAACTTGGGCGCGCCGCCGAAGCCTCCGTGCCGCGTGTCGAAGGTGCGGCGGAAGGCGTAGAAACCGGAATCGAGGACGGCCATATCGAGGTGGCCGGGGGCGGGCGCCTGAACGTGCGTCCGAAGCTGATCGAGCACGGCGCCGCTGGATTCGACGACCGAGGCGCGGTCGAAACGCCAGGCTTCGGCGAGGCTCTCGAGGATGCGCCGGAAGCCGGGGTGGCCCTGACGGGTCTCGGGCGGGAAGTAGGTGCCACCGAAGAAAGGCTTGAGGTCGGGCGTGAGCCAGACGGACATCGGCCAACCACCGGAACCCGTGGTGGCCTGCACGAAGAGCATGTAGACGCGGTCCACGTCGGGGCGCTCTTCGCGATCGACCTTGATGGGGACGAAGTAGCGGTTGAGGAGGTCGGCGATGTCCTGGTTTTCGAAGGACTCGTGCTCCATGACGTGACACCAGTGGCAGGTGGAGTAGCCGATGGAGAGGAAGATGGGCTTGTCCTCTGCACGCGCCTTTTCGAAGGCCTCGTCGCCCCAGGGACGCCAGTCCACGGGATTGTGGGCGTGCTGGAGCAGATACGGACTCTTCTCGTGAATGAGCGAATTCTGTGGCATCCTGTGGGGCCCCTTGCCTCTATTATGCGCGTGTTCGAAGGTCCGCTTCCTTGCGGTCGCGGTTCGGTACCGGCGGCGTGACGGCGAGGTGTCCGAATATGGGACTGGGTTCGTTGTGCATTTTCGGTGTGAGGAGCGGTAATTGACTGAGGATATGAGACTTGTCCTGCACACGACCGATTGTCGCAGGGCGGTGCGGGCCTGACTTGAGCCGGTTCTGGCAAGGACTGAGGGGGCTGGAGATAAAGTTCCAGGAGTGCGGTGACTGAAATTCCATTAATTCAGAGACCGGCGGCCCAAATTCAGTTAGAATTGACTTTCCATGCCGCCCGAACCCAAGCTGATTGCCCTCAAAGAAGCGGTGCGATACATCGGACGCTCGAGCGAACGCGGTCGGCTGCGTCGTCCGCCACACAATCCCTTTTTCCTGATGGTGGGGGCCGGGGTGTCCTTTCCGGCCGTGCCACTGGCTGGGGGCATCATCGAGGACTGCCGGAAGGAACGCCCGGATTCACGGGAGCCTGACGGCCATAGCCCGATGCAGTCCTATTCCTGGTGGCTGGAGCAGGCCTTCCACAATCCCGACGACCGGCGGGTGTATTTGCAGGAGAAGATCCAAGGCAAGCCGCCGTCGCTGGCGAACCTGAGGCTGGCGCACGTGCTACTCAGCAGGAAGATCACCAACCTAGTGGTGACTACGAACTTCGACGACCACCTTTCGCGGGCGTTGACGCTGTTTGGCGAGCCGCATGTGGTGTGCGACCATCCCGAAACGCTTCCGAAGATCGACCTGGGGGACGACGGCTTGCAGATCGTCCACGTGCACGGGACGTACTGGTTTTACAACTGCAAGAACCTCGTCGGCCAAATCGAGGCGGAGGCGATGCGCTCCGACACCACGCCCTTCACGATGCGGGATTTCCTGGGCGACCTTCTGATCAACCGGTCGCCGGTGGTGGTGGGATACAGCGGCTGGGAGAGCGATGTTTTCATGTCGGCGCTGACGGCCCGCCTGCGCCGCGACCTGCCGTATAACATCTATTGGTTCTGCTACCGGAGACAGGAAGTCGATCAATTGCCAGCCGAGGTGAGGCTGCATGACAACGTGTACTTCATCTGCCCGGATCCGGACGAGGCGCAGGCGAGTTCGGAGGAATCGGCCATACGGGTGGCGGTGCCGACGGCGAAAGAGAAACACGGAGGCGAGCCGGAGCGCAGCGTTCTCTCGGCGACGGCGGTTTTCGAACGGTTTCTGGCGGACCTGGACGTGGACGAGCCGCCCCTGACCGCGGACCCGCTGGCGTTCCTGGCGAAGCAACTGGAGTACAACCAACCGGCGGACGAGGCGTCGGCGGGCCCGTATTCGATCGGCAAGGTGATCGAGCGAATCCGGCAAGCGGCCGAACTCGAACGCAACGACCGGCGGCGGGCGCGGGAGGTCACCGAACTGCTGGAGACGTTGCGGGCCTCGCTGCGCAGAGCGCGCTATGCGGAAGCGCTCGAAGAAGCGGGACAGCTATTGGGGCGGCAGTTGAGTGCAGCCTACAAGCAGGAGATCTTGGCGGCCGTCTCGACGTGCGCCGATAACCTAGCGGACACGGCCCAGAAGCTGCGGGGCTACGAATTGTTGATTGTGTTCGGCGATCGGCCCGAGGACGTAGCGGCGGCGATGGTGAACCAGGGCATCGCGCTGTGGCAACTGAACCGGGGCGAGGAGGCGCTGGGGACTTTCGAGGAGATCGTACGAAAGTTCGGAGAGTCCGCCGAGTCCGCCGTACAGAGGCAGGTCGCCAGGGCCCTTTTCAACCAGGGCGTCGCGCTGGGGGGACTGCGGCGGAGCGAAGAGGCGATCCGGGTTCTGGGCGAGGTGGCACACCGCTTCGGAGACTCGTCCGACCCAACCCTGCAGGAGGGCGTGGCCAGAGCGCTGGTCAACCAAGGGTTCTGGCTGGGCGAACTGAACCGTGGGGAGGACGAGATCGGCGTTTACGACGAGGTCGTGCGGAGGTTCGGAGACTCACCGCAGCCCGGGCTGCAGGAGCAGGTTGCCAACGCGCTGGTTAACAAGGGCATCACGCTGGGGCAACTGAAGCGCGACGAAGAGGCGCTGAGCGTGTGCGACGAGGTGGTGCGGCGATTCGGGGATTCTACGCAGGCCGCGCACCAGGAGCGGGTCGCGAATGCGCTGCTCAACAAGGCCATACGGCTGGGGCAGTTGAACCGTAGCGAGGACGAGGTCGCGGTCTACGACGAGATTGTGCGGCGGTGCGGGGAATCTCCTCAGCCGGCCCTGCAGGAGGTGGTGGGCAAGGCGCTGTTCAACAAAGGCATCACGCTGGGACAACTGAATCGTCACGACGAGGCGGGCATCGCCTTCGACGAGGTGGTGCGCCGGTTTGCGGGCTCATCCCAGCCTTCCCTGCAGGCGCAGGCGGCCAAGGCGCTGTTCAACAAAGGCATTGGCCTGGGGCAAGACGGCCGCAACGAAGAGGAGATGGGCATATACGACGAAATCGTGCGCCGCTTCGGAGACTCGTCGGTGCTGGCGGTGCAGGAGCGGGTGGCCAAAGCGCTGGTTAACAAGGGCAACGCATTGGGGCAACGGAACCGGGACGAAGAGGCCATTGGGGCTTGCGACGAGGTGGTGCGGCGGTTTGGAGATTCCGCGCAGCCCAGCCTGCAGGAGCAGGTAGCCAAAGCGCTGGTCAACAAAGGCGTGCTGCTGGGGCGCCTGAATCGGGGGGCGGAGGCGGAGGCGGCGGCCTATGACGAGGTGGTGCGGCGGCTGGGAGACTCTGCCCGGCCCTCGCTGCACGAACTGGTGGAGCAGGCGCTGGCGGGGAAACGGGCGCTGGCGGAGAAACCTAAGGCGGACGGCGGCGGACCGGCGACCTGAAGGTCGCCGCGAATCGGCAGGGTTTGAATCGGGTGGCATTCGCTTGGTGGCCTTTGCGTTCTTTGCGCGAGTCTTTGTTGGACCGTCTCCTCATTGAGCAGGTGGCACCTGGGTCGTTTTGAAGTTCCCATCTCCCGTGGCCCCGTTATCGTCGCCCGGATCGGGAGGAAGCTCTGGAGAGCTGCCCCACTTCGCATCCTACCGCTCGCGATCGGCATTGAGCTTTGGCCCGCGAGGCTTTTCACGCAAAATCCTGGCCACGCATGGACACGAATGCACACGAATAAGAGAGCCCGGACGGGGAGGGGCGAGTCGCAGGAAACCAGTGGACGTGGGCCGGCGTACTAACATTAAAGGTCCATGGCCCAGCGAAGGAAAGCCTCGTTCTATGTCATCCTCGTTCTGATTCTGCTCGCGGTGGGGGGCTTGGGCCTGTTCGTCGCCAGGAAAGTCGGGCGCGAGCCGGCGAGGATCGAGCCTGAGAAGCTGGTGCGGGTCGAGCGTCTGGATTTGGCACGGTCGGTGGTGGCTACGGGAAAGATCGAGCCCGTTACCAGGGTCGAAATCAAATCCAAAGCCAGCGGCATTATTCTCAAGCTGCCCGTGAACGTCGGGGACCGGGTGCGGCAGGGGCAGGTCATCTGCGAGCTAGATCAGAACGACCTGCTGCCGCGCCTGCGGCAGGTGCAGGCCGCGCTGGGGGTCGCCGAAGCCACCGTCAAAAGCGCGCGCGCCGATTATGCGCGGACACGGATCGAGGCCGCGGGTCCCGATATTCCGTTCCTGAAGCGCGACCTGGAGCGCGCCGTCCGGTTACTCGAGGGCAAGTTGATCGCGCCGAACGCCCGCGACGACGCCGAGAAAAACTACGAGATGGCGCTGAACCGGCAGGCGCAGGCGGAGGGCAACCTGGGCGTGGCGGACGCGGCCATCACCAAGGCGCAGGCGCAGGTGGAGCAGTCGCGAGCGCAAGTGGAGCAGGCCGAGGAGGACATACGCAACGCCACCATCCGCTCCCCGATTGACGGCGTGGTGCTCTCGCGCGACCGGGAAGTGGGCGATGCCGTAAGTTCCATTCTGGTGATGGGCGCTGGCGCCACTCTCATCATGACCGTGGGCGATCTCAGCGAAGTCTACGTCAAAGGCAAGGTGGACGAGAGCGACATCGGCAAGGTGTATTTCAACCAGGCGGCGCGCATCACAGTGGAGTCGTATAAAAACCAGCGCTTCACCGGCAAGGTCACCAAGATCTCGCCCATGGGCGTCGAGAAAGACAACGTGACCACCTTCGAGGTGCGCGTTTCCATCTCCAACGAGTCGCGCAAGCTGATGTCCGATATGACCGCGAATGCCGAGATCATGCTCGACGAGCACCGTGGCGTGCTCACCATCCCCGAAGGCGCGGTGGTCTACAAGAAGGACCGGTCCACCGCGGTCGAGATCCCGGATCCGGAGCAGAAGACGGGCAAGCGGCGCGTCCCGGTAACGCTCGGGATCAGCAACGGCTCGCGCACCGAGGTTCTAAAGGGGCTGGCCGAAGGGCAGCAGGTGGTGTTGCAGTAGCCTCCGATGACGTACCTCAGAGAGATTCTCGAACAGGCGGTGTCGAGCCTGCTGCGCAACAAGCTGCGGAGTCTGCTGACGATGGGCGGCATCGCGTGGGGGATCGCCTCGATTGTCCTGATTATCGCGATGGGCGACGGTTTCAAGCTGGGCCAGCGGGACCGCACGCGTCAGCTTGGCGACAACATCGTGGTGGTGTTCGCGGGGCGCACGGGGAACCAGCCGGGCGGGCAGCGGGCGGGGCGGCGCATACGCCTGACGCACGATGACGTGCGCGACATCGCCACGGAGTGCTTTCTGGTGAAGGACGTGGTCGCGGAGCTGCTCAACCCCGCCAGCGCGGTCAGCCCGTACAACAGTGGCACGTTCTCCGTGCTGGGCGTGGAGCCGCTGTACTCCACCATCCGCAACATTCCCGTCGACCGCGGGCGCTTCCTGGTGGAGCAGGACAACGACGACGCCGCGCGCGTGGCGGTGCTGGGCGACAATGTGCGCAAGCAGTTGTTCGGCGAACGCACGGGCGTGCTGGGCTCGCAGATTTACGTCGCGGGCCTGCCCTATCGCGTGGTGGGGTACATGCCGCCGAAGGATCAAAACAGCGCGTACAACGGCCTCGACACCGATAAGGTTTTTATTCCGTACACGAGCATGGTGCGCGATCTGCCGCTCAAGGATCCGAACTTCCATCCGGGCATCGTGACCGACTTGATCTACGTGCCCGCGTCGGTGGCCACATGGAGCGCGGCCGAGCGCCAAGTGCGGCGCGTGCTGGCCCGCAATCACCAGTTCGAACCCGACGACGACAGCGCCATACGCATCTGGGACACGGTGAAGGAGGCCGAGCTCACCGATAGCATGTTCACTTCGATGACTGCCTTCCTGGGAACGATTGCGGTGGTGACGCTATCGCTGGGCGGCGTGGGGGTGATGAACATCATGCTGGTCTCGGTGAGCGAGCGGACGCGCGAGATCGGGCTGCGCAAGGCCGTGGGCGCGACGCGGCGGCGGATCCTGATCGATTTTCTGCTGGAGGGCATCTTGCTGGCGACGATCAGCGGGGTGTTCGGGTGGCTGGGCGCCTACGGCCTCGCCTCCGCGGTGAACTCGCTGCCCAAGCGGGAGATGTTCGGAGGCCTGCCGGTGCGTGGCTCGACTACTCTATTCGCGTTTGCGGCGCTGGGACTGACGGCGATTCTCTCTTCGCTGTGGCCGGCGTGGCGCGGCGCGTCGCTGACGCCGGTGGAGGCGCTGCGCTATGAGCGCTGAGTCGCTCCTGCGCGAGGCCGCACAGGCGCTGCGCTTCAATCGCCAGCGCAGTATCCTCACGATGATCAGCCTGGGGTGGGGCGTGGCGTGCTTCGTCATTCTGTGGTCCTACGGCGACGGTTTCCACGTGGCTCTGCGGACCGCGTTCATGACCATCGGGCAGGACCTGATTCTGATGTTCGGGGGGCAGACCTCGTCGCAGGCGGGAGGCGAGCGGGCGGGGCGGCGCATACGGCTGGAGCGGTCGGACATAGCCGTGATCCGGGAGTCCGCGCTGATGGTGGCGGCGATTTCACCGGAGATGATGATGGGCGGGATGACGGTGGTCCGCGGCTACCGTACCGATACTACGATGGTGCGCGCGGTGAGCTACTCCTACGGCCGCATCCGGAACATGGGGCTGAGCGTCGGCCGCTGGCTGAGCCCGGAGGACGACGCGCAGAAGGAGCGGGTGGCGGTCCTGGGCGCCAAGGCGGCGAGCCTGCTGTTCGGCGAAATTCCGCCGGAGGGCGAGGAGATCACGATCAACGGGCTGCGGTTCACGGTTGTGGGCGTGCTCAAGACCAAAGCGCAGGTGGCCAATTACGGCACGCCGGACAACGAGAGCGTGTTCATCCCCTTCGAGAGCGGCTCGCTGTTCCGCGATCTGAAATACATTGACGACCTGGTGTGGACGCCGGCCAATCCGCTGTTTCGCGACGAGGCGCTGGGCCAGGTGCGGGACGCGCTGGCGCGGCTGCACAACTTCTCGGCGAACGATGAGCGGGCGGTGCGGGTTTTCGTCTTCAACCAGTACATGCGGCTGGTGGACACGATGGGGCTGGCGCTGCGCATCGTGCTGGCGTTCATCGGCACTTTGACGCTGGCGATCGGCGGGGTGGGGTTGGCGAACATCATGCTGGTTTCGGTGACGCAGCGGACGCGGGAGATCGGGGTGCTGAAGGCGATCGGCGCGACGCGGCGGTCGATTCTGTTGCAGTTTCTGCTGGAGGCGATGGCGATCGTGACTTTGGGCGGGTTGCTGGGAGTGACGGTCGGGTACGCGGCAACGGCGGTGATCGATACGCTGCCGCTGCTGGGACCGCTATTCCGGGATACCAGCGGCGCGGCAGACATCCACCTGGGGATTTCGCGCTTTGCGATTCTGGCATCGACGCTGCTGCTGGAGGGGGTGGGCCTGGTGGCGGGGCTGCTGCCGGCGATCAAAGCGTCGCGGTTGGACCCGATCGAGGCGCTGCGCTACGAGTAGATTAAATTCGGGACAGTATACTCATTCACCGATTTAACCTTCACGGTCTGGGGGGAGGCACGGCACGACCGCGTTCACGTGGATTCAGTACCATACAGCAGCCCCCTCTGCGGAAATCCGCACCGTTTATGAAATTGGTGAATGAGTATACTGTCCCGGGTTTAATCTACACTGGGTTGAGGATGTTTTGGCTTATTCCCGCACTGCTGCTCGCCGCGCCGCCGCCGGCCGCTTCCGACGACGTCATGGAGCAGATGAAGAGGTTTGTGGACGTTTACGCGGTGGTGGAGCGCGAGGCGGCCGACCCGATCGCGCCCGAGAGGTCAATGTACCAGGGGGCGATCCCTGGGATGCTGCGGCGCCTCGATCCGCATAGCGTGTTCCTGGACCCGGACCAGTTCCAGCAGCTCAAGGAGATGGAAACCTCGACCCGCAAGGGTTTCGGGAGTGTCGTCTCGGTCCTGCCCGGCCGCGTGATCGTGCTGCAGGTGCTGGCGGGCACGCCGGCGCAGAAAGCCGGGCTCGGCCCGGGCGATGAGATCCTGGCGGTCAACAACTATCCGCTAGGGCGGCTCGAGATCGAGCAGATCATCCAACTGCTGGGCGAGGCGCGCCAGAAGCAGGCGCGGCTGGAGGTGCGCAAGCCCGGGAATGTCCGCATTCTCCAGTTCACGCTTACGCCGGCGGAAATGCAGTCCCCGAGCGTCGAGCGCGCCTTCCTGCTCAAGCCCGGGATCGCTTATGTGCGGGTCACGAGCTTCGATGCGGATACGGGCGCGCAGATCAAAACCGCCGTGGAGAGCCTGGGCGGCAGCGCGCTCGAGGGCCTGGTGCTGGATCTGCGGAACAATCCGGGCGGCGTCCTTCCCGCTGCGCTCGAGACGGCATCGCTGTTTCTCAAGCCCGAGGCCAGTCTGCTCAGCGTGCGCGGGCGGTCGTTCAAGGCGAGCCAGGAGAGCGTGGCCAAGGACTCGTCGCCCTACACCTTCCCGGTGGCGGTGCTGGTGAACGAGAAAAGCGCCAGCGCTTCCGAAATCGTGGCGGGCGCGCTACAGGACCACGACCGGGCCGTTATCGTGGGCGAGACGACGTTCGGCAAGGGGCTGGTGCAGAGCGTGTATCCGCTTTCGGGCGGCGCGGGCCTGGCGCTCACCACGGCCTACTACTACACGCCCAGCGGGCGCTCCATTCAGAAACCGCTGGCGGACGCGCAGATCGTCTCCGACAGCGCGGAGTCCAAGAAGGACTTCCGGACCGACTCGGGGCGCCTGGTACGCGGAGGCGGCGGGGTCCACCCGGATTTCGAGGCGTCGGCGGAGCCCATGACGCGCTTCCGCATGGTGCTCGAAGCCGGCGGGGCCTTCACGCAGTTCGCCACCGACTATGTTCGCCGCCACGCGGGCATCACCCCCGATTTCGAAATCACGCCGGCGGCCCTGGACGAATTCCAGCTTTACCTTTCGGCCCGCAATATACGGCCGGGACTGGCCGAATGGTCGGGCGAGCGGAATTGGATCACGAGCCGTCTCAAGAGCGAGATTTTCAACCAGGCCCTGGGAGTCGAGCGCGGCGACGAGGTCGAAGCCCAACGCGACCCCGTAATCCTCACCGCGCTCGCTCGGCTGGGTGCATCGCTTCGGCCGGCGCGGGCCAGCGCTACCTCAGATTGAAGGTGACCGTGATGTCGGTCATTACTTCGACCGGGGACCCATTCAGCATGGTCGGCCGGTAGACCCACTCGCGGACGGCATTCACTGCCGCCTGAACCAGGAACGGGTGGCCGCCCAGAACCTGCAACTCGCGGATGCGCCCGTCAGCGCCGATAACGGCGGCCAGGCGCACGACGCCTGAGACCCGAGTCTTGATGGCAGTCAGCGGATAGACCGGGGTCACGCGGTGGATCAGCATGGCCTCCTGCACACCCTCGCTCATTCTGATTGGCGCTGGAGTTGGAGTGGGCCTGGCGGTCGGCGTAATGACCCGGATTGCATGGTCCTCCGGCGGGAGAGGCAGTATCACTCTTGCGTCCAGTGCGTTCGAAGGCCCGGCGCTGTCGGGGACGCAAAGGCCGGTGCATGCCGGGGCGGGATCGGGCGGAGAGAATGGCCGGTCAGGACCCAGGTCGATGCCGTGGTGTATCCGCGCGGGTTGTACAAAAGGGTGGCCGGTGGACTCAGCGCCGGTCGCAACCAACTGAACATGCTGCTCCACCGGCGGGTGATAGACGCGCGGCACCGTCAGGCGCGGAGCCGCCAGTTGGCCCTGCGGCAGCCCCTCGAAAAACACCAGCGGCGCCAGAGCCATGCAAGCGACCGCTGCCAGTTGTCCGGCAAAGCAGACCGGAACCGTCCAAGCCCGGCGCGTCCTACCTGCGCCCGCCAAAATGGTTTGCTCGAACATCTGCGGCCTCCTTTCTAACCACTCGGCTAGTTAGACACGGGGGGAGGGCGGATAGTTCCCGGCCGGGCAGGTGTCCGCTTGCTGACGCGCGCGGTTCGGAAAGCCCGGGCACGGCACCTGCGACAGGACCTATAATGGACGACCGGGGAGTGCTAATGGGCGCAATCGCGATTGACACGTCACCACGGAAGCATCTGGCGTTCTTCGAAGCCTACATCGGGAAGAAAGTCGTGATGGCCGTGACCGGCGTGATGCTGGTGGGGTTCATCATCGGACACCTGCTGGGAAACCTGTTGATCTACCTGCCCGCGGCGAGCGACGGGTACCAGACGGTCTATCCCATCAACTACTACACGGGGGTGCTGCACGCACATCCCAACGTGCTCTCGGTGGTGGAGGTTTCACTCATCGCGATCGCGGTGTTACACATCTGGTCGTCGTTTCTGCTGTGGTTGCAAAAACGGCGCGCGCGGCCGGTGGGCTACGTAAAGAAGGACAACGTGCCGGCGAGCTACGCGTCTCGAACCATGATGTGGAGCGGGCCGATCCTGGCGGCGTTCGTGGTATTCCACCTGCTGCACCTCACCATGGGAAGCGTCGGGCTGCACTATCAGGGGCCCATGATTGCAGGCGGGGAAGAGCGGTACTTCACGTACCAGAACATCATCTACGGCTTCCGGTATCTTCCGGTCTCGATCAGCTACATGGTGGGGATGATCCTGCTGTCGATGCACCTGTACCACGGCACGTGGAGCATGTTCCAGTCGTTGGGCGTGAGCCATCCGCGGTACACGCCGGTTCTGAAACTGGCGGCGCACATTTTCGCGTGGGTGGTGGCGATCGGGTTCATTTCGATTCCTGTTGCGGTGCTGACCGGCCTGGTCGGAAGCGAGGTGCTCTAGATGGCACTGGATTCGAAGGTCCCCATCGGCCCGGTTGAGCAGGCCTGGCAGAAGCGCAAGTTCGAGATGAAGCTGGTGAACCCGGCGAACAAGCGGAAGTACACGGTGATCGTGGTCGGCTCAGGCCTAGCGGGCGCGGCGGCGGCGGCGACGCTGGGGGAACTGGGTTACAACGTGCTGTGTTTCTGCTTCCAGGATTCACCGCGGCGGGCCCACTCCATCGCCGCGCAGGGCGGCATCAACGCCGCGAAGAACTACCAGAACGACGGCGACAGCATCTTCCGTTTGTTCTACGACACGGTGAAGGGCGGCGATTTCCGGTCGCGCGAGCCGAACGTCTACAGGCTGGCCGAATTGAGCGTCAACATTATCGACCAATGCGTGGCCCAGGGCGTGCCCTTCGCGCGGGAGTATGGCGGGCTGCTCGATAACCGCTCCTTCGGCGGCGCGCAGGTTTCACGGACGTTCTACGCGCGCGGGCAGACGGGCCAGCAACTGCTGCTGGGCGCCTACCAGGCCCTGGAGCGCCAGGTGGCTCGCGGGCAGGTGCGCATGTTCACGCGCCACGAGATGCTCGACCTGGTGGTGGCGGACGGCAAGGCCCGCGGCATCGTTACGCGCGACCTGATCACCGGCGCGATTGAATCCTGGGCCGGGCACGCGGTGGTGCTCGCCACGGGCGGCTACGCCAACGTCTTCTATCTCTCCACCAATGCCAAGGGGTGCAACGCAACGGCGATCTGGCGCGCGCACAAGCGCGGGGCGCTGTTCGCGAACCCATGCTTCACGCAGATCCACCCGACCTGCATTCCGGTGACCGGCGAATACCAGTCGAAGCTCACGCTGATGAGCGAGTCGCTGCGCAACGACGGGCGCATCTGGGTGCCCAAGAAGAAGGGCGACACGCGCAAGCCGAACGAGATTCCCGAAGACGAGCGGGACTACTTCCTGGAGCGCAAATACCCCTCCTACGGCAACCTGGTGCCGCGCGACGTGGCCTCGCGCAACGCGAAAGCGGTTTGCGACGAAGGACGCGGCGTGGGCCCGGGCGGCTATGGCGTCTACCTGGATTTCAGCGAATCCATCGACCGGCTGAGCCGCGCGGTCATCGAAGAGCGATACGGCAACCTGTTCGAGATGTACCAGCGCATCACGGGCGAGGACCCGTACAAAGTGCCGATGCGCATCTACCCCGCCAGCCACTACACCATGGGCGGCCTGTGGGTGGATTACAACCTCATGAGCACCATCCCGGGCCTGTACGTGGCAGGCGAGGCGAACTTCTCCGACCACGGCGCCAACCGCCTGGGAGCCAGCGCGCTGATGCAGGGACTGGCGGACGGCTACTTCATCCTGCCCTACACCATCGGCGACTACCTGGCCGGGGAGAAGCCGGGCAAGGTGGAACCGAGCCACCCGGCGTTCGCCGAAGTGGAGAACGACGTGCGGTGCTCGGTGGCGCGCCTGCTCGGGATCAAAGGCACGCGCACGGTGGATTCGTACCACCGCGAGCTGGGCAAGCTGGTGTGGGAGTACTGCGGCATGTCGCGGACGGCCGATGGATTGCGCCTGGCGCTGAAAAAGATCCCCGAGCTGCGGGAGCAGTTCTGGCAGGATGTGCGGGTGCTTGGGAGCGGGGAGGATCTGAACCAGTCGCTCGAGAAGGCGGGGCGGGTGGGCGATTTCTTCGAACTGGCGGAGCTGATGTGCCTGGACGCCCTGGAGCGGAACGAGTCCTGCGGCGGCCATTTCCGCGAGGAGCACCAGACTCCGGACGGCGAGGCGCTGCGCGACGACGACCAGTATGCGTACGTGGCCGCGTGGGAGTTTCGCGGCGTGGGTAACGCGCCGGTGCTATACAAGGAGCCGCTGACGTTCGAAAACGTGCACCCGGCGCGACGGAGCTACAAATGAACCTCACTCTCCACGTATGGCGGCAGAAGGGCCCGGGCGAGCGTGGGCGCATGGAGCGGTACGAGGCCCGCGATATCAGCGAGCACATGTCGTTTCTGGAAATGCTCGACGTGGTGAACGAGGGGCTGATCGGCGAGGGCCAGGAACCGATCGCTTTCGACCACGACTGCCGCGAAGGCATCTGCGGCATGTGCGGGTTCATGATCAACGGCGCGGCGCACGGTCCGCAGCGGGGCACTACGGTCTGCCAGCTCCATATGCGGCAGTTCGAGGATGGGGACACGCTGTACCTGGAGCCCTGGCGCGCGCGGGCCTTCCCGGTGGTGAAAGACCTGATCGTCGATCGCAGCGCTTTCGACCGGATCATCGCGGCGGGCGGCTACGTTTCGGTTTCGACGGGGAGCGCGGTCGAGGCCAACGCGATCCCAATTTCCAAGGAAAAGGCGGATCTGGCGATGGACGCCGCCGCCTGCATCGGGTGCGGCGCCTGCGTGGCGATGTGCCCCAACGCCTCGGCGGCGCTGTTCACCGCCGCCAAGGTTTCGCATCTCGGCCTGCTGCCGCAAGGGCAGGCGGAGAGGGACCGCCGCGCCATCGGCATGGTCCTGCAGATGACACGGGAACAATTCGGGCAGTGCACCAATATCGGGGAGTGCGAGGCAGTCTGCCCGAAGAACATCAGCATCGAGACCATCGCGCGCATGCACCGCGACTACATTTCGGCGTCGGTTTCGAGCCGGCGGGGCAAATCGCTGCGGGTGGAGACGCCGGCGGTTTAGGGGCCGCGAGCGAGGGGCCTGGGAAGGCGTAACCACTCGCGCGTCGCTCTACGTCATAGTAGGGACCAGGGAGGAGAGCGGACATGAAGAAGGGGCTTGGGACAGTGATGGTGTGGCTGAGCGCCGGCGGGGCGCTCTGGGGGCAGACGTACCTGATCTCGACCGTGGCGGGAGGGGGCGGGTTGCCGGTCACCCCAGCCGTGGCGCTATACGTGAAGCTTCCACCTCCGGCGGGGATCGCTACGGATGCCGCCGGCAACGTGTATTTCAGCTCGGCCAACTTCGTCTTCAAGCTCGACGGGTCCGGGAACCTGACGACGGTGGCGGGGACGGGAAGCTCGGGCTTTTCGGGCGACGGAGGCCCGGCCACCAGCGCCCGGCTCAACCTTCCGCAAGGCGTGGCGGTGGACGCGAGCGGCAATGTCTACATTGCCGATACGTACAACAACGTGATCCGCAAGGTGACGGCGGCCGGCGTCATCACGACGGTGGCCGGCATCGGAGGCACCTTCGGGCATTCGGGCGACGGGGGACCAGCTACGCAGGCCTTGCTCGATGAACCGTTCGCCGTGGCGGTAGATGCGGGAGGCGATCTCTATATCGCCGACTACCAGAATTCGGTGATTCGCAAGGTGGCGAACGGCACCATGACGACCGTCGCCGGGAACAACGCCGCGGGCTACAGCGGGGACGGAGGGGTGGCAATGCTGGCCGAATTGAATTTGCCCCGGGGCGTGGCCGTGGATGCGGGCGGCAACCTCTACATCGCGGACACGGCGAACTCCCGGATCCGCAAGGTGACCGACGGGACCATCACGACAGTCGCCGGAAACGGCGCGCAAGCCTACAGCGGCGATGGGGGGGCCGCCACCCTGGCCGCCGTCGATCAGCCGTATGGCGTGGCGGTGGATTCCGCCGGCAATCTGTATATCGCGGACACTTACAACTACGTGGTCCGGAAGGTGGCGGCCGGTGTCATCACGACGGTAGCCGGCAACGGCAATCCGTCCTTTTCGGGAGACGGGGGGCCGGCCACCACCGCCCAACTTGACTGGCCCGGGAGCGTGACGGTGGATGCCACAGGCAACCTCTACATTGCGGACGTCGCCAACTGCCGCATCCGGAAGGTGGCGGGCGGCATCATCACGACCGTGGCGGGCGCGGGGATCTGGGGATACGCAGGCGACGGAGGGCCGGCCACGCTGGCCGAGATGTACCAGCCCTCGGCGGCGGTCCTGGACGGCGCGGGGAATCTTTACATCGCGGACACCTACAACTACGCGGTTCGCAAAGTCACGCCGAATGGAACCATCACGACGGTGGCGGGCACGGGGAGGTTTGGCTATACCGGCGATAACGGCCCGGCCACCAGCGCGACCATAGACCTGTGCTACGGCCTGGCGCTCGATTCGGCCGGCAACCTCTACATTGCCGATACGGGGAACGACGTGATTCGCAAAGTGGCGGCGGCGACCGGCATCATCACCACCGTCGCGGGCGTCGGCGGCTTCGCGGGATACAACGGCGACTTCGGTCCCGCCACGCTGGCCCTGCTCGATCAGCCATACGGGGTAGCGGTCGATACCGGTGGCAACATCTACATCGCGGACACCCAGAACAACGTGATTCGAGGAGTGGCAGCCAGCAGCGGGGTCATCGTCACGCTGGTGGGTGACGGCGTCCCGAACTACTTTGGCGACGGGGGACCCGCCCAATCGGCCGAACTGTACCAGCCGAGCGCGGTGGCCGTGGACAGGGCGGGCGAGCTTTTCATCGCCGACACGTCCAACTACGCGATTCGCAAGGTGGGGACGGACGGACGGATCCAGACCGTGGCCGGCGACAGCTCGGGCTTGTCCGGGTTCGCGGGCGATGGCGGCCCGGCGACCTCCGCGAGGTTTGCGCTGCCGACTGGGGTGGCGGTCGATTCCGGAGGCAACCTGTACATAGCGGACTACTACAACTACAGGGTCCGCAAGGTGGCGGGCGGCGTCATCAACACCGTGGCGGGCAGGGGAACGGGCGGCTACTCGGGGGACGGCGGGCCGGCGACGCAGGCGGAGTTCGAATTCCCGTCGGGGGTGGCCGTGGATCCCGCCGGCAACGTTTATGTGGCGGATGACGCCAACAACGTGGTCCGGATGCTGGTGCCTGAGAGCACGCACGCGCTGCTGAGCGTGACGAGCGCGGCCACGGGCGGCTTCGTTGTTGGATCGACCGGCACCTATTCGCTGGTGGTGAGCAACGCGGCGCTGTCCGGGCCGACGTTGGGGACGGTTACGGTGACCGAGATACCGGGGGCCGGGCTGACGCTGGTCTCGATGGCCGGTACGGGCTGGAGTTGCTCGGGCAGCACGTGTACCCGGAGCGACGCGCTGGCGGCGGGCTCGGCCTATGGTCCCATTACGGTGACGGTGAGCGTGGCGGCGAACGCGCCCGCCCTGGTGGTGAATCAAGCGACGGTTTCGGGAGGCGGCTCGGCGGCTGCGAGTGCCAATAATGCGACTGCGATCTTTGCCGCCGTCTCCCCCTCGTTCCCGGTGCTGGTTTCTCCCGCAAACGGAGCGACCGGCGTCTCTGGCGCCGCCGTGTTGACTTGGAACGCGGCAGCCGGAGCTACATCGTACGACGTGTACTTCGGTACCCTGCCTGCGCCGCCGATGGTGACGAACACGACGGCGACCAGTTACGCTCCCGGCGCGATGAGCGTGGGCACGACCTATTACTGGCAGGTCGTGGCGCGCAATTCCGTCGGCACGGGTGGCTCTCCGATATGGTCTTTCACGACCGGCACCGGCACCGCCGGCCTGCGGTTTATTCCGGTAACACCGTGCCGCGTGGCAGACACGCGCGGCCAGGATGGCCCCTTCGGAGGCCCCACGCCGGCAACCAATTCCACGCGTTCCTTCGCCATCCCGCAAAGCAGTTGCGGGATTCCGGTCACGGCGCAGGCCTACTCCCTGAACGTAACGGTGGTGCCGGAAGCGCGGCTCAGCTACTTGACCCTGTGGCCCACCGGCGCGGCTACGCCGTTCGTCTCGACGCTGAATTCGCTGGCCGGGAACGTGGTGGCAAACGCGGCCATCGTGCCGGCCGGCACGGACGGAGCGGTCAACGTCTATGTGACGGATCCGACGGACGTCATCCTGGACATCAACGGCTACTTCGACACGGCCAGTGGCGTCCCTTCCTATTCGTTCTATCCGGCCACACCGTGCCGCGTGGCCGATACGCGGAACCCGACCGGCCAGTTCGGCGGACCCTCGATGGGCGCGGGCCAGGTCCGCGATTTTCCCATTCCGTTGAGCCCCTGCGCGAGCCCGTCGTCGGCGACGGCGTATTCTCTGAACATCACGGTGGTGCCGAACCCGGCGACTCACTATCTGGGCTACCTCTCGACGTGGCCGACGGGTCAGCCGCAACCGTTGGTTTCGACGCTGAATTCGTGGCAAGGCAAGGTGGTGGCAAACGCCGCGATCGTGCCGGCGGGGACGAACAGCTCGGTTTCGGTGTTTGTTTCGGACCCGACCGACGTGATCCTGGACACCAACGGGTACTTCGCGGCGCCGGGTGGCACAGGCGCGCTGACGTTTTACCCGGTAACGCCGTGCCGCGTGGCGGACACCCGCAACACCGCGGGACCCTTCGGAGGGCCGACCATGGGGCCGGGAGAGACGCGCTCGTTCACCATTCCGGCGAGCGCCTGCCCGGTTCCGGCGGCGGCGGCCTACTCGTTGAATGTCACGGTAGTGCCGGCCGGGCCGCTCTCGTACCTCACCACCTGGCCCACGGGATCGGCGCAGCCGCTGGTCTCGACCCTGAACTCGTTCGACGGGAGCATCGTAGCAAATGCGGCGGTCGTCCCGGCGGGCCCGGGGGGAGCGGTGAGCGTGTTCGTAACCAACCAGACGGACGTGATCCTGGACATCAACGGGTACTTCGCGCCGTAGGGGACAATCGGGCCTCTTGGAGCTACAATCACTGTGGAGCTCGGCTCCAGGAGGCGCGGCGTGAGGAACGGATTTTCGGTCGGGATAGGATTGCTGCTGGCCGGCGGTACGATCTGGGCGCAGCAGTATCTGATCACAACGGTGGCTGGCGGAACGGTCACGCCGACTCCCGCTTCGGCCGTGAGCGTGGGGCTGGTGCGGCCGGTCGCGGCCGCCGTGGACCCGGCCGGCAACTTGTATTTCAGCGACGGGAACTGCGTGTTCAAAGTGGACCACTCGGGAATCCTGACGCGGGTGGCCGGCACCGGGATCGCGGGCTATTCGGGGGATAACGGGCCCGCGACCGCAGCCCAACTCAAGCTCCCTTCGGGCGTTGCGGTAGATGCTTCCGGCAGTGTGTACATCGCGGACGCGGGCAACAGCCGGGTCCGCAAGGTGACGCCGGATGGCACGATCACAACGCTAGCGGGCGACGGCACCTACGGCTATTCCGGCGATGGAGGGCCGGCCACCGCAGCCCAACTCCAGTGGCCAACGGGCGTGGGTGTGGACGCTGCCGGCGACGTCTACATCGCGGATTCCGACGCCAACGCGCTGCGCAGGGTGACGCCGGGCGGCGCCATCACGACGGTGGCCGTGGGTAGCGGCTGGAGCGTGGCGGTGGACGCGGCAGGCAATGCCTACACCGCGGTGCCGTCGGGCAACGTGGTGTTCCGGATTGCGCCGGACGGTAAGACCACGGTGGTGGCGGGCGTTTACGAAGCGGGTTATTCGGGCGACGGGGGTCCGGCCACGAGTGCCCAACTGAACAACCCTTGGGGCGTTGCGCTCGATGCCGCCGGAAGCATCTACATTGCGGACGCAGGCAACCACCGGGTCCGCAAAGTGGCGGTGGACGGCACGATTTCGACCATTGCCGGCGACGGCACCTCCGGCTCCTCGGGCGACGTTGGCCCGGCCCTGAGCGCGCGGTTCGACCCGCAGAGCGTGGCGGTGGATGCGGCGGGCAACGTCTACATCGTGGATATGGATAACGTTCGGCTGCGCAGAGTGGCGGCGGACGGCACGATCACGACTGCGGCCGGCGGCGGTAACGGGGATTCGGGCGACGGCGGCCCGGCGACGAACGCAAGGCTGAGCAATCCCTGGGGACTGGCGTTGGATGGCGCCGGCAACCTCTACATCGCGGACAGCTACAACAACAGAGTGCGCAAGGTGGCGGCCGACGGAACCATCGTCACCGTGGCGGGCAACGGCACCGCGGGCAATTCCGGCGATGGCGGCCCGGCGGCCAACGCTCAACTCGGAATCCCCAAGGGCGTGGCGCTCGACTCCGCGGGCAATCTCTACATTGCGGATCTGGACAACTCGCGGATACGGAAGGTCGGGGTCGATGGAAACATCGCCACGCTAGCGGCATTCGATCATCCCGACAGCGTGGCGGTGGACGTTGGCGGGAACCTGTACGTGGCGGACACCAGCAGTTGCACGGTCCGGAAGGTGGCGGCCGGCGGGACCATTTCGACGCTGGTGGGCAACACCGACCCGAAGTATTCGGCCATGGGCGGCAGCGCCTCCACGTGCCCCAACGCGGCGACAGTGGACGCGGCGGGGAACCTCTACTTCGCGGATGGCGGCGCTTATTGGGAGTTTCTTGCTTCCGGCTCTCATATCAACCGGGTGGTGATGAACAGCGAGATCCGCAAGATGACGCCCGATGGCGCGATCACTACGGTCGCCGGGGCCGGCTTTGCAGGATACTCGGGCGACGGGACACCCGCGACCGAGGCGCTGCTCGACTACCCGAACGCGATCGCCCTCGATGCGGTTGGGAATCTGTTCATCGCGGACGGCAACCGGGACCTTACGGATCGGCTTCAGGTGCAGGGCAGTTCCACCGGGAACAACGTGGTCCGCAAAGTGGCGGCGAGCGGCATTATCTCGACGGTGGCGGGCAACCGTGCGGCGGGGTGGGTTGGAGACGGCGGGACGGCCGTGGATGCCGAGTTGAACGGCCCTGGCGGCCTGGTGGCAGGCGCCAACGGCAGAATCTACATCGCCGATGCGGACAATAACGCGATCCGGCTTCTGGTGCCCGTGGGAACCAGCGCGCTATTGACGGCCACCAGCACGCACTCGGGCTATTTCGCGCCGGGGCAGGCGGGGGCAACTTTCACGGTAACGGTGAGCAATGCCGAGGGCGCGGGGCCGACCGCGGGTGCGGTGACGGTGAAGGAGTCGGTCTCGCTAGGGCTGACCTTGGCGTCGCTGTCGGGGCCGGGCTGGAACTGCGCTAACGGAAGCTGCACGCGCGGCGATGCGCTGGCCGGCGGGTCGAGCTATCCGCCGATCACGGTGACGGTAAACGTGGCGGCGGACGCGCCTTCCCAAGTGACGAACCAGGTTGCGGTGGCGGGCGGGGGCGCGCCGGGAACCTCGGCGACGGACCTGGCCGTGGTGCTTGCGCCGCCGCAGACGCCGGTCCTGATTTCACCAGCCAACGGGGCGACGGGCCTTCTGACGGCGCCGGTACTGAGTTGGGGCGCCTCGTTCGGCGCGGTGTCCTACGACGTGTACTTCGGCGCTTCCTCCGCGCCCGCTCTGGTGGCGAACACGGCGGGGCTGAATTACGCCCCGGGCACGCTGGCGGTGGACACGACCTACTACTGGCGGGTCGTAGCGCAAAGCGGGTCCGGCAGCGCGAGCTCGGCGACCGGGTCCTTCCGGACGGCGGCGGTGGCGGGCCTGCGGTTCGTGCCGGTGACGCCGTGCCGGCTAGCGGACACCCGCGGCCCGGTGGGGCCGTTCGGAGGACCAACGCTCGCTGCCGGACTGGTGCGGTCGTTCGCGATCCCGCAGAGCGCCTGCGGCATTCCGGTTACGGCCCAGGCCTATTCCTTGAATGTGACAGCGGTACCGAAAGGCTCGCTGGGGTACCTGAGCCTGTGGCCCGCGGGCCAGGTGCAGCCGGTGGTCTCGACACTGAACTCATTCAGCGGCGACGTGGTGGCCAACGCGGCCGTGGTACCAGCCGGAAGCGACGGAGCCGTCAGCGTGTTCGTGACGGGGCTAACGGACGTGATCCTGGACATCAACGGATACTTCGATACCGCCGGCGGCGCGGGCTCCTTCGCCTTCTATGCCGCCACGCCGTGCCGGGTGGCGGACACCCGGAATCCAGCCGGAGCCTTCGGCGGGCCACAAGTGGCGGGGAACGATCACCGCGACTTCGCCGTCCCTGCGAGCGGCTGCGGGATTCCGGCGGGCGCCGGCGCCTTTTCGCTCAATGTAACGGCGGTGCCGGACCGCGCGGTGGACTATTTGGGCTTTTTGACGGCATGGCCGGCGGGGCAGCAGCGGCCGGTGGTTTCGACGCTGAATTCGTGGACTGGCAAGGTGGTGGCGAACGCCGCGATCGTGCCGGCGGGGTCGAACGGCTCGGTCTCGGTGTATGTGACGGACCCAACCGACGTGGTGGTGGACACCAACGGGTACTTCGCGGCTCCGGGTGGCACGGGCGCGCTGACCTTCTATCCGGTCACGCCGTGCCGCGTGGCGGACACCCGCAATGCCATGGGACCCTTCGGAGGGCCGACCATGGGGCCCGGAGAGGCGCGCTCGTTCACCGTTCCGGTGAGCGCCTGCCCGGTTCCGGCGGCGGCGGCGTACTCGTTGAATATCACGGTGGTGCCGGCCGGACGGCTTTCGTACCTCACCACGTGGCCCACGGGATCGGCGCAGCCGCTGGTCTCGACCCTGAACTCGTTCGACGGGAGCATCGTGGCGAATGCGGCGATCGTGCCGGCGGGCCCGGGGGGCGCGGTCAGCGTGTTCGTAACCAACCAGACGGACGTGATCCTGGACATCAACGGGTACTTCGCGCCGTAGGTCCGGCCGGGGTGCTATCCTATCTCACGACGTGGCCTACCCGAGCGGCGAGCGGGCCGAGAGGGGCCCGTTTTGCCCCACGAATTTCCTGCCGTACCGCTAGAGACCGCTCGTTGCGTCTAAAATAGTCTGTTTGTGCTGCGAATGGGAGGAAGTGTGTAATGCGAAAGAGCGCTTGGGCTGGGCTCGCGGTTTTGCTGGCCGGCGGGATGGCGTGGTCGCAGACGTACGTGATCTCGACGGTAGCGGGGGGCGGGGTGCCCTTTACGCCCGCTCCCGCCTCCAGCGTGGGCCTGGCCTCGCCGGTGGGGGTTGCGACGGACGGCGCCGGCAACGTGTACTTCAGCTCCGGCAACCTGGTGTTCAAGGTTGACGGCACGGGGTCCCTGACGCGGGTGGCGGGCAATGGAAAAGCGGGTTATTCCGGCGATGCGGGCCCGGCCGCGGAAGCGCAGCTCAACTCCCCCCAAGGCGTAGCGCTCGACACCGGCGGCACGCTCTACATTGCGGACACGGGCAACAATGTGGTTCGGAGGGTGACTCCGGATGGGACGATCACGACGGTGGCCGGAGGCGTGGCCACGGCGACGCAGCTCAACGCGCCGGCAGGGGTGGCGCTCGACGACGCCGGCAATCTGTACATCGCCGACACGCGGAACTGTGTAATCCGCGAAGTGACGGCCGCGGGCGCCATGGTCACGGTAGCCGGGACGAGCGGGAGTTGCGGCTTCTCTGGCGACGGAGGGGCGCCGGTCGCGGGCCAACTCAACAACCCGGCGGGCCTGGCGGTGGTTCCGGGGGCACTCTACATTGCGGACACGGGCAACGACGCCATCCGAATGGTGGGGCTCGGCCAGTGGTTTTCCGTCGGCACCATTACGACCGTGGCTGGCACGGGAGGCCTATCCGGCTACGATGGCGACGGCGGGGCGGCCACCAGGGCCCGGCTCAATGCGCCTTCGAGCGTGGCGCTTGATGCGGGCGGGAACCTCCTCATCTCCGACGGCGGCAACAACGCGATCCGGAAGGTGTCGTTTTCTAGCGGCATCATCACGACCATCGCCGGAACGAGCAAGCCCGGATTTGCGGGCGATGGCGGCCCGGCTGTTAGCGCCCAACTCTGGGCGCCCTGGGGCGTGGCGACGGACTCCGCCGGAGACATATTTATCGGCGACACCCTCAACTACAGGGTCCGCGAAATCGGGACCGATGGCAACATCGCCACGCTGGCGGGCAGCGGAACCAATGCCTACCGCGGCGATTCCGGCCCGGCCACAGGCTCTCAGCTCGCGCAGCCCAAGGCCGTAGCGGTGGATTCAGCCGGCAACCTGTACATCGCGGACACGTTCGGCAACACCGTGCGCAAAGTGGCGGCGGACGGAACGATTACTACGGTAGCGGGCACCGGGATACGCGGCTATTCGGGCGACGGAGGACCGGCCACGGCAGCCCAGCTCAACCGGCCGCGAGGCATCGTGGTGGATAGCTCGGGGAACGTCTACATCGCGGACACCGACAACCAGCGTGTGCGCAAGGTGACTACGGACGGCAACATCGCGACATACGCGGGCAACGGCACACCGGCTTACGGTGGGGACACAGGACTGGCCACCGACGCCTGGCTCAGCTCGCCCTGCGGGCTGGCGCTCGATTCCTCGGGGAATCTCTACATCGCGGACCTGCAGAACAACGTGATCCGCGAAGTAACCGTTTCCGATGGCGACATTTCGACGGTGGCCGGCGCGTACAACGCCGGGTATTTCGGGGATGGGGGCAAGGACACGAGCGCCCTGCTCAACAGCCCTTCGAGCGTGGCGCTGGATTCCGCCGGCAACCTCTACATCGCCGACTATTACAATCACGCCATCCGCAAAGTGTCGGTTTCCACGGCCCTCATCTCTACTGTGGCCGGCAACGGCACGCCCGGCTACAGCGGCGACGCCGCCGCGGCCACCAGCGCCCAACTCAATCTGCCGTGGGGCCTGGCGGTGGACTCTTCGGGCAACATTTTCATTGGAGACAGCGGGAACAACGTGATCCGCGAGGTGACCTCAGGCGGCAATATCGCCACCGTGGCCGGCAACCACACCGCCGGCTATTCGGGGGACGCCGGCCCGGCCGCCAGCGCCCAGTTGAATGGGCCCGCGGGCGTGGTGGTGAGTACTTCGGGCAACGTCTACATCGCCGACACCAACAACAACGTGATTCGGCTTCTGTCGACCGCGGGATCCCATGCGGTGCTGAGCGTATCCGCCACGCACTCGGGCTCCTTCCAGCCGGGCCAAACCACCGCGACTTACTCGCTGTCCGTAAGCAACGCCGCAGGGGCGGGGCCGACCAGCGGCACGGTGACCGTGACCGCCACTCCCTCGGTGGGACAGACCGTGGGCTCGATGTCCGGGACGGGCTGGACTTGCTCGGCGAACACCTGCACGCGCGGCGACGCGCTGGCCGCCGGCGCCAGCTATCCGGCGATCACCGTGACGGTGAGTGTGACCGCAGGTACGGGTTCTTCGGTGGCCATTCAAGTGGCCGTGACGGGCGGTGGCTCGGCCGGGGCGAGCGCCACGGACGCGGCGGCGGTTCTGGGTGCACCTTCGGCGCCGGTTTTGCTCTCTCCAGCCAACGGGGTGGGCGCCGTTTCTACGGCGGTGGTGTTGAGTTGGAGCGATAGCGGGGCCACTTCGTACCAGGTGTATTTCGGGACGCTATCCACGCCGCCGCTGGTCGCGACGGTCTCGGTGGCCGGCTATGCTCCGGCGGGGTTGAGCCCGGGCACCACCTACTACTGGCAGGTCGTGGCGGTGAATGCGGTGGGCACGGCGAGTTCTCCGGTGTGGTCCTTCACCACCGGCCTTACGGTCGCCGGCTTGCAGTTCGTTGCCGTGACGCCCTGCCGGGTGGCGGATACGCGAGGCGCGGCGGGACCGTTCGGCGGACCAACGCTGGCGGCGGACTCCACGCGCTCGTTTGCGATTCCGCAGAGCGCGTGCAACATTCCACCCACGGCACTTGCGTATTCGCTCAACGTGACCGCGGTGCCGGACGGAGATCTGCCCTATCTGACCCTATGGCCCGCGGGGCTGACGCAGCCTGGCGTCTCCACCTTGAATTCGTTCGACGGGAACGTGACGGCTAACGCGGCCATCGTGCCGGCCGGCACCGGCGGTGGGGTGAGCGTATTTGCCGCCGGCCAGACGGATGTGATCCTGGACATCGACGGCTACTTTGCGCCGACCGGCGGCGCTTCCTTCTACACGGTCGCGCCGTGCCGCGTTGCGGACACGCGGGGGGAAACGGGGCAGTTCGGCGGTCCTTCGATGTTCGGGGGCCAGACTCGCGACTTTCCGATTCCGGCCGGCCCCTGTGCGATTCCGTCCAATGCCGGCGCCTACTCGTTGAATGTCACCGCGGTGCCTGATCCCATCAGAAACTATCTCGGTTATCTGTCAGCCTGGGCGACCGGGCAGCAGCAGCCGTTGGTTTCGACGCTGAATTC
>Ga0182027_10000615_pt1 | contig 61092 bp, 55 predicted proteins | sample 712E1DmetaG_FD_121300 | JGI IMG/M metagenome (GOLD analysis project Ga0182027, IMG submission 121300) | Permafrost microbial communities from Stordalen Mire, Sweden - 712E1D metaG (Illumina Assembly) | ecosystem: Environmental > Terrestrial > Soil > Wetlands > Permafrost | place: Sweden...
AATCTGCGCCAGCCGCTCGAAGACGGCAAGGTCACCATTTCCCGGGCGCTCACGTCGCTGTCGTACCCGGCCCGTTTCATGCTCGCCGCGGCAATGAACCCCTGCCCGTGCGGCTATTATTCGGACCCGCGGCACGAATGCAGCTGCAACCCGCAGCAGATACAGAAGTATATGTCGAAGATTTCGGGCCCGCTTCTTGACAGGATAGACATCCACGTTGAGGTACCGGCGCTGTCGTACGAGGAGCTTGCCGCAAAAACGCCGGGCGAAGGCTCCGAGTCGATGCGGGAAAAGGTGAAGGTTGCCCGCGCGGTACAGCGCACGCGCTTTGCCGGCGAGAAAAAGATTTTCTGCAACGCGCACATGGAATCAAAACACATCCGCACGTATTGCGGTCTCGACGAGCCATGCCAGACCCTTCTTAAAAATGCGGTGGAGCGGCTCGGACTTTCGGCGCGGGCCTACGACCGCATCCTCAAGGTGGCGCGCACCATCGCAGACCTTGACGGCAAGGAGACCGTCGGCTCGGGCCATATCGCGGAGGGGATCCAATACCGCAGCCTTGACAGGAAGCTGTGGATGGGGGGATAAAAAAATTGCAGATTGTAGATTGATGATTGCGGATTGTGAAAAACCCAGGGAGAGATGAGTGCATTCTCCTATTAATAAGCAGTTCATAAGTATGATCACCACCTGGCCTCGTTCGGTTCGACTTCGCTCACCGAACGGCCCTATGAAACCGCACCCTGAGCGAAGTCGAAGGGTGCTGAATGTGGTTTTACTTATGAACTGCTTCGTAAAAGACAGACAGTAAAAAAATACCGTGAACCAACAACCGAACAACGGACAACTTTTTAATGGATATTTTCGTTGAAACATTTTCCGGCTATAAGGCCGACGAATATCCTATCAGATTTTCAATTCACGATCAACGGTTTGAGATCATCTCCATTGAAGACCGGTGGTACAGTCCGGGCTGCTCATACTTCAGGGTGTTTGCCGATGACGGGAACACCTATATATTGAAGCAGATACCGGGCAACAACCAGTGGCAGATTGTCACGTCCGGAGGTTGATGTGTCCCTGCCTGTTCTCCGCGAAATCAAGTGTAAATCAATCCTCAGCAAATCCGGCCTTTCCGATATCTTTTCCATACGCAAGGAAGAATCCCCGCCACTTGGGGCGGGGTTCTTCAAAAAGCGGCCGGCCTCGGCATAAAGACCCATGTTTTCTTCGGCCCCCTTCTGCCGCTCATCACGGACAGGCAGGCCGACCTGGAAGCGATGTTCGGCGAGCTGCGGCGCATTAAACCGGGCCGGGTATATCTTGACAAACTCAATATCCGGTACGGCGTTTGGGATTCGGTGGCCGCTTTTTTGCGCTCGTTTGATCCCGGCCTTGTCGAAAAATACCGGGAAATCCTGTTCGATCCCGGGGTTTCGGCCCGGTATGCGGAATCGCTCGCGGAGCGGTCGCAGGCCCTTGCGGCACGGTGCGGCATGGAATCGGCCCTGGTCCCCTGTTTTTGAAAAAACGCACCCTTCCACAAGATATTGTGGGCAAATGCCGGGTTATACCATCCTGTTGTGTGGTTCGCCGTGCAGTTTTTTTATAGTGGAAATTGCGGCCTTTCCCTATGAAAATACTTGCTAAAAAAGAAATATGCCTTGACGTCATGGCATTTTTTCAGGGCGCGGGCGCGGCGCTTTTCAAACGCGACTTCCCGCATTGCCTTGCTCCCCGGGGGGCGGGGCCCCGAAATCCCCTATGGGGCGCGGGGAAGAAAACATCAAAAATGTTTGACACCCCGCCCCGAAAAATAGTATTAATATGATAGCCATATAGGTTTGGTTCCTCATCACCACATTCAAGGAGGTTTACAGATGGCAGCGAAGAAAAAGGCAGCAAAGAAAAGCGCCCGCAAACCCAATCCGGCGTTCATGAAGCCCATGAATCCCGACGCGTCCCTCGCAGCGGTCATCGGCGACAAGGCAATGCCCCGCACCGAGATCACCAAGAAACTGTGGGCCTACATCAAGAAGAACAGCCTTCAGGACAAGGTGAACAGGAGAAACATCAATGCCGACGACAAACTCAAAGTCGTGTTCGGCGGCAAGAAGACGGTCAGCATGTTTGAGATGACGAAACTCGTCTCCAAGCATTTCAAGTGATCTGTCTTTGAGTAAAGACTGCAGGCCCCGGCGCGAAAGCCCGGGGCCTTTTTTTTACCAGGATGGCCGGGATGATCAGGATTTGCAGGATAAAACAGTGCTGCCGGGGTTACTTTTAAGCCGCTTTTTAATATCCTTCAAGTAAGAAAAATCTTGAATAATATTTTGTGGAAACGCAATATTAAGCATATATTATAAGGCGTGAGGGGGAGGCGTCACTAAAAGACAGGCTTCTAAACCGCTTAAACAACATTTTTATTTATAAAATAATGACGTCACCTTTTACATTTTCAGAAAAGGGGAGGGAGAGCGTATGAATCATCTTTTTTGCTCAAGGAAATCATTGATGCTTATGGGATGCCTTGCATTGATGATGGTGATGGGGTCGTTTGTGGATTCGAGCGCGCTGGGAAGAAGGCAGCTCCATTGCGGTACAGGTGGAAATGTCCTTGATGAATCCAACGCTGTCGTGACACTCAAGGGCTTCGGCCTTGGTAACTGGCTCATGACCGAAGGATATATGTGGAAAATTACGAGTACAGCCTATGATGCGCCGCGAGAGATGGAAGCCGGCGTCCTTGATCTGCTCGGACAAGACACCGCCACCGCCAAACAGTTCTGGAAGCTGTTTCACGATAATTATACCACGGAAAAAGACTTCTGCTCCATGAAGGCATGGGGATGCAATTCCGTACGTATTTCCTTTAATGCGAACCTCCTTCAGCCGCGTTCAGGCCAGCCAGCCACAGCTCCGTACATTTACGATCCTGAGGGATGGAGGATCCTTGACAACATCGTGGCATGGTGCACCAAATATCAAATCTGGATTATATGGGACATGCATGGCGCGCCGGGCGGCCAGAGCGGGGACAACATTGCCGACGCAGATGGAACGGCGAGATTGTGGACTGAGCCCACGATTTATCAGCCTCGGGCCATCGATTTGTGGATGCAGATTGTCCGCCGGTATGCCGACAACGACTGGATTGTCGGGTACAACCTTCTCAATGAGCCGTTGCTTAACAAATATGGAATCGACAGAGTGGTCCTGAGGAATTTTTATATCCTCTGCACTGACTCGATAAGGAAAGTTGATACCAAGGGACTTCTCTTTATTGATGGAGATAATTACGCCCAGAATTTCACCTCCCTCACCCCGCCATGGGACCCGCAGGTGGTTTATTCGTTCCATTGCTATCCGCCTTGCTGTTCCTATTTCGGGCTCGATGGCTATGCAACCCAGTATAACACTCCATTATGGCATGGAGAAACAGGCGAATCCGGTGCAACGGACCCCTACACCGCATATACAAGTTGTGTCACCAAACTTGAAACGCACAATCCTCCGGTCGGATGGGCCTGGTGGACCCTTAAAAAATTCAGCAACACAACAATGCCTTACAGTATAACCATGACACCGGGTTTTCAGGCAATAATAAATTATTGGAACACTGGCGCCGCAAAGCCCACGGTCGCAAACGCAAAAACGGCATTGCTCGACATGGCGGCAAGGACCAATACCGACAGCAGCAATGTTACCTTCCTTGCGAGTATGGTAACTTCCCTCAAACTGAACCCTGCCAACAAATGCACGGTGCCCGTACAATACCTGGAAAGCGTAAAGCCCATGGGGTTCGCAATAGGCCAGAAGCTTGTTCCCAATGCCGACGTGTCAATTTCGTTCACGCTGCCGTATTCTTATCCTGTAAAACTGAGCATTTTTGATTTGAGCGGAAAGCTCCAGAAAACCCTGCTCAATCAGACAATGGCCGCGGGAAAACAGCATGTGTCATGGGACAGGACAAACTTGTCGGGCAGAAAAGTGGTGAGCGGCGTGTATTTCTACACATTCACCATGGGTGATAAAATGCTGTCGAAGCATTTTGTACTGGCGAAATAAGTTGTTTGTTGTTTTTCTTTAAGTGAAATGGTAAAAACGGGCGGAGCGATTCGCCCGTTTTTATTTTATGGGGGTGGGGAAAAGTTTTACATACACATAGTTGCAGGCAATCAACCGGCCCATAAAAGACAAGAAGATCCGCCGCCGAATAAAACAATTAAATTGGAAGGAATTAAAATGGTAGAAAAAATAGGCTACCTGTATTATTCTAGAAAAACTGCGCTAAATTCCACAAACCCATTTTATTTACGATTTCTAATCCTTGTCATTTTGACGATAAACGGTTCAGTTTTTGGATGTGAAATCGGTGTAATAAAGATTGTTAAGGGTAAATGGACAAATAGAGATTCAATTATAAATAATTGTGAAAATTGCTACAAAAACGATCCGAAAGAGAATGCAAACTGCCGCAAACTTTATATCGAGACTGGCGAAAACCATGAGAAAAGCTATTTAAAATTAATCGAGCGTTACCGAAAGGAATGGGGCAGCCTGCAAAAAAGAGCACAAAAAATAGACCCGCTTATTTTTACATTTTTCCAAGAGCAATTTATAACTTCAGGAAGCCCAAAAGACACGATACAAGCTATGATTTCCCTTAAATTTGACAACCAAAGAGACATGTATGAATATCAATCCTATGAACAATTTTTATTGACCTCCGAATTTTACAATAAACAGTTTAAAAACATCAAATCATTAACAGATATGAATATATCCGAATTGAATTTGCAAGAATTAGCAAAGCGGCAAAACAAATTAACTGAATACATTTCGAAAGATGAATATGTAGATAATTCGGAAATCGAGAAATATGTTAAATTTCTGAAATATTTAAAATTTTCCATTGGAACTCCGCTGCAAAAGTCATTCGAGGAAAAAGCAAAGGCTGTACCCTCGTTAAATTTCGCCTATAAAATCTGCTGCTTAAAATCTAATAAGAACTCAATTGATACTCTTCTAAATTTGTTTAATAGTCTTATTAATTTGAAACAAGAAACCATCGCAATTTTACTTGGTTTCAACTACACATATAACAGCAGTCTCTATATGCTTGAGGGGTTATTTGTTAGTTATTATAATGACCAGTCGATCCTTCGGCCTGACAAAGATATTTTCAAAGAAATCAAGGATAAATCAGTTAAATTGGATAATGTTCTTATTAAAATCGAAGACCTTTATAAGCAATTTAAAAGAGATCAAAACATAAGTTTTATTGTACAAGGCCAAGATGTAAAGATAGACAATAAATTTTACTCAACACTTCTTAAAATAAACAAATCAGAATAGTTTATGATATTGAACTAAAATCTGCGGCGGCGGAAATCAAAGAGTAGGCAGAATGATGTTACCTTCTCATTTTTCTGATAAAAACCTTCAACAGTTTGTGGATTCTATTCCCCCAGAGGAAATTGATAAACAAAATGAAAAACTCGTAAAGCAGACAACTGAAGACTTTAATAGGTTTCGCGGTCTTTATGAACAAGGGATATGCGACGTTTGCAAGGGTTTGCTTTCTTCAATAGATAGAACCATACCTTGTTCACATTGGTTGCTTAGACCACCAGGTTTTAAGAAGGAAGATTTTAGACCGATTTATCAAAACTTTGGCTATTTCAGAATTGATTCCTTTTTAAGATGGGTGGCAAATATAGAAGGGCCGTTATGTAGGAATATTAATGACCTGGAAGAAGAAAAATCTACAGGTAAAATTCTAGAACATACAATTGTATTCAAGAATATAGAGTGGTCATTTTCTTGCACAAAATCAGATTTTGCAGGACACACTAATTCTATATTCGGCAAAAAGCCCCACTATCATTTCCAAATGAGAATTAATGAGCGTCCATTTATAAATTATAATGATTACCATCCGGAGTTTTCAGAAAACGATTTGTGGAAATTAACAATGATCCAAAAATATCCTGATAAATTTGTATTGAAATCTATGTATGGTGCCGGCTTACAACACGCCATTTCTGAAATAGATGAGGACGTCATACTTAATAAAACCGAGTCCACAACCGATCCCCAACGCGAGACCTACCATTTGGAAACTTTAATACAAGCCAAACCGGGCGAAAAAATATCGGGTGAAACTATCTTAAAACTTTTAGAGAGAAGCAAAGTTGAAAAACGATCAATGGCAGGGTTGGCAAAAGAATTGGATGCTGACGTCCAAACTATTATTTCCTTGAGCGATAAGACACCTAACATAGCAGCAAGAAAACCTATAAGAAAAGGTAAGAAACCAAACCATATCGAAAATATTTCTCAAAGTAAAAATGAAGAACCGCCGCCGAAAAAGTAATATTCATAGGCTTGGCCGCCAACTTCAACCAACAGCGCCAGCATGAAAATGCCGAATACAGTAAACCTTTTATCATGGATTGATAGGGCATAGCATTTTAGTTCTATGATTTTCGGGGCGTCACTTCGGGCGGGTTGCGCGCATGCTGAGTCAACTTTTCTCTGAAACCCTAATCCGCCAACAAATTTTTTTCCCTCGTTCCCCCAAAAACCCTTCTCGAAACGTATATTTATCAATCCAAGAAACCAACCGTTGATTGCCCGAAAAAAGTTTTCCCGGAGGCCCGATGCAGAAAAACATCCCCGTCCTTTTCGTTACTGAGCGCACCCTCGCCGAGGCGTACGAAAAGGCGCTTCTCACCCTGTACACGCAGGGCACCAGGCTCAGTACCCAGTACGACAAGCCCGGCGCGCCGCTGTCCATAGACGCCACCATGAACCTCACGATATTGGAGCCGATGAGCGATCCCATGATACACAAGGCGTTTCCGGGCGGCATTGACGACCTCAAGGAATATGCCATGGAAATCTGCGGCGCAAAAGACCACTGGGTCAAGAACATCAACGATCCAAAGGACACGCGCTGGGAATACACCTATCACGGCAGGCTGGAAGCCTACGGCGCGTGGCGCGAGCTCAAGGCCGGAAAATCGGAAGTGGCCGGTTTTTTCAAAATAGACCAGATTGAAAAAGTGATTGAGAAGCTTTCAAAACAGCCGTTCACGCGCCAGGCGCAGATGATAACATGGATGCCCAACCTCGACTTCGACTGCTACGACCCGCCGTGCCTGCAGTCGTTGTGGTACCGTATTATGGAAGACGAGCAGGGCGTGCAGTGGCTCAACTGCAACGTGCGCTTCCGCAGCAACGACGCTTGGGGCGCGAATTTCATGAACATGTTCGGGTTCACGCTCTTCAACCGCGACGTGATCGCGGCGGGCGTTGCCAAGCGCACGGGCAAGCGCGTTTCGCTCGGCCGTATGAACTGGCACGCCGACTCGTGGCACATTTACGGAAAAGACATCGAGAACGCGAAGCAGCAGCTGTTCGACAGAGTGGATACGATGACTTTTGAAGAGCGGACGTATAATTTTCATGATGCTTTTATTCAGGAAATGTTCAATGATGCTGAGGCAAGGGTGGTGAATAAGATCAAGGAGTACGATGAAAGTCACAAATAAATAAAATAAAGATGTCGGGGGAGAGGTATCTCCCCCGGCCTCGGCCTCCTCGCCCCTGAGGGGCTGCGGGGCTCTCGGCACTCCCCTCTCCTGGGTGCGGCCGGGTACCTGCGGTTGCAAGATTCATTCATCCGTTGGGCGCACCCGCGAGGGACGGTTGTCTAGTGAAGATAAAATGTCTGTTTGATTTGCATAGAGTAGAAGGTTACAGATTCCTAAAAAAGATTGATATGCACTCGATGTTCGCTGGAGCCATTGAAGCATCTTGTCAAATAGGAAATTTGTCGACGCGTTAGGCAGGACTGGAGGCCGCGCAGGAGCGCGATGCTGCCCCGACCCCGCCGTCAGGCATAGGGGCGATGACAGCCCGAGGCCAATGGCCGAGACCGAAAGGACGGCCGACCCGGAGCGTAGCGGAGGGGAACGCCCATTTTATATCTTTGTGTAAATAAGCTATGAAACAAGCACTTTTCGAAAACTTAACAGGTCATTTTCTCGACGGAACACCAGTCGAGAGCGTCCCTCAATCCACCCGTGGCATCGTGTCCATCATGGACCATCTCAACCGCCTGTTCAACACGCGCGAAGGGAGCCTGGCGCACCTCAAGGACTACGGTCTGCCCGACATATCGGAAATCTACCGGAAGATGCCGCACGGCATCGAAGAGCTGCAGAAGGCCATCAAGCGTACAGTGGAGAAATACGAGCCGCGTCTTGTCAAAGTTAAGGTGACGCCGCGCGAGACCGATGCCAAGGATTTTAAACTTGTTTTCATCCTGTCGGGCGAGCTCGCCGAAGGCGGCGGCATGGTGCGGTTCCAGACCACGTTCACCAGCATGGGGAATTCGTCCATTGCCCCGTGGAAGAAACCGGAGTGATAAATGTGGACATCTAAGAATTTAAAAAATCAGGCACAACGGTCACTCCCGCGAAAGCGGGAGTCCATCTTCTCTAATGACAATAACACCGTGGATTCCCGCGTTCGCGGGATTGACACCTTTATGATCCAATTTACGAAGGTACCCCAATGATAGAAAAATATTACGAAGAGGAACTTCGCTACCTGTACGAATCGGGAAGGGAGTTTGCCAAGGCGCACCCCGACCGCGCCCAGTTCCTCAACGTGGACGCGGTGGGCGACCGCGACCCGTATGTGGAGCGGCTGTTCGAGGGGTTCGCGTTTCTCGCTGGCCGCATCCGCGAAAAGCTCGACGACTCGTTCCCCGAGCTCACCGAGGGCCTTTTCAGCCTCATGTGGCCGGGCCTGCTGCACGAAATACCGTCTGTCGCAATTGTCCAGTTCAAGGCGCGTACCGGGCTTTTGCAGGAGACGCGCGTTCTGCCGCGCGGCTCCGAGCTGCTGAGCGCCGGCGTGGGGGTTGAGGGCGCGGTATGCCGCTTCACCACCACGAGCGACGTGCGGCTCAACCCCGTGTCGCTTTCCGGCGTGAAAAAAACCGTTGACAAAAAAGGGAAGGCCACGCTCGCTTTCAAGTTCGACCTCGACCGCGGCGTGCAGCTTTCGAAGCTTGCGCTGTCGCCCCTTAGGCTGTACCTTCACGCCGAAATGCCCACGGCGCTCATGCTCCACGAATTCCTTACGCGCCGCGCCGCTGCCGTGAAAATCACTGGGGGCGACGGCGCCATCGCCTGCGACGTTCCCGCGGCATCGGCCGTGGCGCCGTGCGGTCTTTTGGCCAATGAGTCCATCCTGCCGCAGGACCCGGGCGTGTTTTCGGGGTATTCGCTGCTGCTGGAGTATTTCGCCTACCCTGAAAAATTCCTGTTTGTCGATTTGAAGGGTTTCGAGGGCCTGCCGCTTTCCGAGGAGTCGCCCGGCTCGGTCACCTGGAGCGTCACCTTCGACGGTGATTTCCCGGCCGACAAGCCGTTTGCAAAAGAAAATTTCAGGCTGTTCTGCGCGCCCGCGGCCAATATCTTCAAAAAAGACGCCGAGCCCGTGGCCGTGAGCGGGCTCGAGACCGAATACCGCGTGGCGGCGGACGCCAATTACCCGGCGTCGTTCAGCGCACATAGTATCATTTCGGTGGAGGGTATGGAGCGGGCCACGGGAAAACGCTCTGCGTATGAGCCGCTGTATGCGTTCTCCATGGGGGGAAAAAAGCGTCCGCGCACCTATGCCACCCAGTACCGGTATGCGCCGAACGGAAGGCGCGAGTTGTACATCACGCCCGGCGGCGACCAGCTCGGCAACGAAGGGGAAATCCGCGAGGAGAGCCTTTCCATAGAGGCGTGGTGCACCAACGGCGTTCTGCCGAGGGAGGAAGTGCGCGAGGGCGGCATCGTCAATCCCGGCGCCAATTTTCCCGATTATGTCTCATTCAGCAATATCACCCGGCCCACGCTCCCGGCCATGCCGCCCAAGAGCGACGACTATCTGTGGATGTGCATATCGCACCTCGGCTCCACCTGCACCACGCTGTCGTCGCCCGAAACGCTCAAGTCGCTTTTGCACCTCTACGACTGGTCGCACGCCGAGGGCAGGGCGCGGCGCATCGAGGCGATCACCGACGTGTCGTCGAAACCCGTTGAGCAGATCGTGAACGGCTCGGCCGTGCGCGGCGTTGAGTTTTCGGTGTCCCTCACTGAATCGCAGTTTTCGGACATCGGCGACGCGCACCTGTTCGGACAGGTGCTCAAGGAATTCCTGTCGCAGTATGTGTCTGTCAATACCTTTCTCGATCTCGTACTGGTGCTCAAACCGTCGGGCGAAACGCTCCGCTGGGAATCGCTGAAGGGAAAAAAGTGGTTGATTTAATTAAACGCCTCTGCGAGGAAGGCCATAACTTCAATTTTTTCCAGGCGCTCTCGCTCCTTGAGGAGAAATACCGCGGCGATCAGGGCGCGGGGCGTCCCGTTGAGTCGGGCAGGGTGCGTCTTGTTTCCGATACGTCGCTAGCGTTTCCGCCCAGCGACATCGCGCGCGTGGAAGAGACCAAAAGCGGCGTTGAATTCATGCTGTCGTTTATGGGACTGGTGGGCGTGTCGTCGCCGCTGCCGCTGTACTTTACGGAATACATCGCGCGCCACGAGGAGGCGGCGCAGCCGCTCCAGGAGTTCCTCGCCATATTCAACCACCGCATGTACGCCCTGTTCTTTCGTGCATGGCAGAAGTACCACTGCATCAGCATGGCCGCAGGCGCGGCCACAAGCCCCATTGCGCACCGCGTTGCGGGTCTTGCGGGCATAGGGCCCGAAAAGCTTTCCGACCCGTTTTACTGCCGCGCGCTCGCGTACACCGGGAGCCTGGCAGGCAGGGCGCGGTCAAAAGAGGCGCTCCGCGCCATGCTCGCCGATTACTTTGGCGGCCTGCCTGTTGCGCTGTGCGAGTGGCAGCCCCGCTGGGTTGACATCCGCAAGCCAACAAAGGTGGGTGTTGACTCCCGGCTCGGCGTCACCTCGATGGTGGGCACGAAAAAGTGGGACGTTGCGGGCAAGTTCCGGGTTTCGGTGGGGCCGCTTCCGCGCGAAACCTTCGAAACGTTCCTCCGCAATTCGGAAAATATCGCTGCGATGAAAAAACTGGTGACGTTGTTTTTAAGCGATCCTCTGGAATATGATATAGAAGTGAAATTGGAATCAAGTGAGCTGGTACCGGTGATATTGGGTAAAGATAATACGAGACTTGGTGAAACTTCTTCTCTTGGCAAATCAGATAAAAAAAGTGATATTCAGGCGATTATAATAGAGTAAATTCCAAAATTAAAATATGACCATGGTGGGGGCACCGCTACGCGTTTCCCGATAGTTAAAAAATCCGGGCGTTCCCCTCGCCACGCTCGGGTCGGCCCTCCTTCCGGTCTCGGCCACAGGCCTCGGGCCACCACGGCCCTATGCCGCTACGTCTCGATACGCCGCTCTAAAGAGCGGCACTCGACGACCAGCGGCGGGTCCGGGCGGCATCGCGCTTCAGCGCGACCTCCAGTCCTGCCTAACGCGGCGGCAGACTTCTATTTCGTCAATTACATTTTGTGACGCCAATCGAACAGGTGTTGCTTTGCCAATGAAAGTCCTGTTGGGATTGTTTTGCTTCGCTCGCGGGTGCGCCCAGCGTGAGAATGAATCTTGCAACTGTCGGTACCCGGCCGCACCCAGGAGAGGAAAGCGCCCGCCCAACAGGAAGGGCGGAAAGCGCTGCTGAGGATAGCGAAGCTAGCCGAAGTCGGGGGAGATACCTCTCCCCCGGAATCTTATTACTGATTAGTCCTCAAAAACACAATCGCCCCGCCTAATATAGTCGCTTTTGCAAAGCCCTTGAGCTCGAGGCCTTCAAACGGCGTGTTGCGGGACTTGGAAAAGAAGTTCGAGGAATTCACGGTCCATTTCGTTTTGGGGTCTATGATGGTGATGTCGGCCCGCTTGCCTATGGAGAGCGTGCCGCCGTCGAGCCCGAGAATGCGGTTGGGCGCAAGGCTCATTTTCTCCACGAGGTCGGCGGGCAGAAGGATGTCTTTATCGACAAGATGGGTGAGCGCGATGGCAAGCGAGGTCTCGAGGCCGATCACGCCGAAACTGGCCGCGTCGAACTCAACATCTTTTTCCTCGCCCACGTGCGGCGCGTGGTCGCTCGCGATCACGTCGATGGTGCCGTCGGCAAGCGCAGCAACGATCTCGTTGCGGTCGTGCGCGGTGCGCAGCGGCGGGTTCATCTTGCGGTTGGTGTTGTAATCGCCGATGTCCTCGTCGCACAGCGTAAAGTAGTGCGGACAAGTTTCGCAGGTGATGGCCAGCCCTTGCTTCTTGGCGTCGCGCACCATGCGAACGGAGCCTGCCGTTGACACATGCGCTATGTGGATGCGGGCGCCCGTGTACGCTGCGAGCATGATGTCGCGCGTGACAATGATGTCTTCAGCGATGGACGGGATGCCGCGAAGGCCCAGCCTCGTGGACACGAGGCCCTCGTTCATGTGGCCGCCGGCAGAGAGGTCGACGTCCTCGCAGTGGCAGATAACCGGGATTTTAAACGACTTCGAGTAATTGAGCGCGTTTTTCATCATGTTGGATTTGCGCACGCTCTTACCGTCGTCGCTCACCGCCTTTGCGCCGGCGCGCACCATTTCGCCGAACGGCGACAGTTCCTCTCCCAGGAGCCCCTTGGTGAGGGAGCCAACGGGATAGATGCGGCACGGGCAGTTCTGGCCGCGCTGCACAACGTAGCGGATCTTGGATTCCTCGTCGAGCACGGGATTGGTGTTGGGCATGCAGGCAACGGCGGTGAAACCACCCGCGGCGGCCGCTTGCGTGCCGGTCTCGATGGTCTCTTTGTCTTCGCGGCCCGGCTCGCGCAGGTGCACGTGCATGTCCACGAGGCCCGGCACCACCCACATTCCTTCGGCGTCAATTTCCTCCTGCGGCCTGAAGCCCTGGGGAAGTTCCTTGCCAACAAACCTGACAACGCCGTTTTCCACGCCCACGTTTATCTGGTCGTCGATGGCGTTTGCGGGGTCTATAACGCGGCCGTTTTTGATGAGGATGCACGCGGGGTGCGCTTCCAGGCCCGGCATGTAGATGGTAGTACCGTTGGGTTTCTTATACATTCTCGCCGCCTCCGAGCAGAAAGAGCACCGCCATGCGCACCGCCACACCGTTGGTCACCTGGTCAAGGATCACGCTTCTGCCGCAGTCGGCCACGTTGGACGCGAGCTCGATGCCGCGGTTGATAGGGCCGGGGTGCATCACGATGATGTCGCCGGGGAGTTTGTTGAGCTTGTCAAGGTCAAGCCCGTACCGCTCGCGGTATTCCCGTATGGAGGGGAACAGGCCCGACCCCTGGCGCTCAAGCTGGAGCCGCAGCAGCATCACCACGTCGGCGCCGCGCAGCGCTTCGTCCATGTTGTCGGTGATTTTAACGCCCAGCACATCGGGGTGCTGGGGCAGCAGCGTGGGCGGGCCGCAGAGCGTCACGTCCATGCCCATGGTGGTCATGCCCCAGGCGTTACTGCGCGCCACGCGGCTGTGCAGCACGTCGCCGACAATGGCCACCTTGAGGCCATCGAGTTTTTTGCGCTTCTGGCGTATGGTAAGCATGTCGAGCAGCGCCTGCGTGGGGTGCTCATGCAGCCCGTCGCCCGCGTTGATGATCGAGGCATCGGTGCAGCGCGTGAGGAACGAGGGCGCGCCGGCAGCGCTGTGCCGTACCACCACCATGTCGATCTTCATGGCCTCGATGTTGCGCATGGTGTCGCGCAGTGATTCCCCTTTGGCAACCGAGCTCGTGGAGGTGGAAAAGTTGAGCGGGTTTGCCGACAGCCTTTTTTCGGCAAGTTCGAACGACATGCGCGTGCGGGTGCTGTTCTCGAAGAAAAGGTTCACGATGGTCTTGCCGCGCAGGGTGGGAACCTGGGGGATTTCGCGCTGGAGAACTTCGTAAAAGCTGTCCGCCGTGTCGAGGATGAGGGTGATGTCTTCCCTGGACACTCCTTCGAGTCCGAGCAGATGCTTTATGGAAAGGGCCATATTAACTGTGATTTATTTGATTAAGAGTGATTGACATGATTATAAATATTGAAAAAGACCATTTTCGATGTCATAGGCTAGTCGCCTTTTTCGATTTCCATGAGCCACAGGGAGTCTTCGCCGTCTATTTCATGAACCTTGAGCGCCACTTCCTGGTTTTTACGCGTGGTGACGGTCATGCCCACGTAATCGGCCCGGATGGGCATTTCGCGGTAATCGCGGTCGATGAGCACGGCAAGCTGTATGCTTTTGGGCCTGCCGAAATCGTTGAGCGCCTCCAGCGCGGCGCGGATCGTGCGGCCGGTGTACAGCACGTCGTCAACGAGGATCATGTCTATGCCGTTGATGTCGAACGGAATGTGGGTGACCTTCACCTTGGGCTGCTTGAGCGCCCTGCGGTAGTCGTCGCGGTACATGGTGATGTCCAGAACGCCCGCGGCAAACGAAGTTTTTTCAATCGCGTTTATTTTTTCCGCGATGCGCCGGGCGAGGAACACGCCGCGCGTCTGCATGCCCACGATGCCGAATTTTTTAAGGTTCTGGTTTTTTTCCAGTATCTGGTGGGAAATGCGGGTGAGGGCCCGATCGAGGGCAGTCGCGTCCATGAGGAGTTCGATCTGCTTCATCGGGTAACAAAATAGTTTCGTTTTATATGTAGTAAAAAGATTTTTTTAAAAGATTTATTCGGGGGAGAAGTAAGGCCAGTATTAAAACTCAAGAGAAAATCTGGGCGCCCCGCCTACGGCGGCGGCCCTCCCTACGGTCTCGGCCGCAGGCCTCGGGTTGCCACGGCCCTATGCCGCTACGCGGCGGGTCCGGGCAGCACCGCGCTCCAGCGCGGCCTCCGGTCCGGCCTGGCGCAAAACCAACTTCCTTTTTTCTTCACGTCAACTGATCATCGCCTCCACAAAAACATTCTTATTTATTTCCACTTTTTGTAATTATAAATACTTTATTTTAGGCAATAGAACAATAGAGGCATGTTCAGAGGTATTTGCGTTAGGCGGACTGGAGTGGTGCGCTGGAGCGCATTGCCGGCAGACCCTCGCCGAAGGCGAATTAGGGCTGTCCGGCAACGAGGCGAAAAGCCGAGTCCGTAAGGAGGCCGACCCCGCGAAGCGGGGGAACGCCCAATCTTTTTAATTTGGAAGCTAGAAAGGAATTAACTAACCATGCCCCGTCTCATCTCAAAACCCACCATCATCACCGCCGCGGGAAACAAACCCAAAAAAATCGAGGAATTCATCGGCAGGGTGAATTCGCAGACGCAAAGCGTAAGTGTCGCGCGCATGAAAAGCCCGCAGGGCTGGGTGGAGCCCGGCCAGACGCCTGCGTTCGACGAATACACGGTGATGCTCAAAGGCTGCCTGCGCGTGACGCACAAAGCGGGGTCGCTCGACGTGAACGCGGGCCAGGCCGTGATTGCTGCCGCGGGCGAATGGGTGCAGTATTCAACGCCAGGCTTGGAAGGCGCGGAATACATTGCCGTATGCGTGCCCGCGTTTTCGCCGGAGGCGGTGAGAAGGGACGGGTGAAAAGGGGCAATGGAATCGTCAAATTTATTTCATGCAAATTGCTTGCAAATTCATGCATGCGGTGTTATATTTGTTATTGATGGTGTGCTACCCGTTTAAAGGAGCATGTTATGGCAACGCTTCAGGTAAGGGATATCGACGACGGACTCTATAGCTCACTCAGGATGCTCGCCGACAAGGAGCACAGGTCGATAAGCCAGGAGGTGGTGAAGATCCTTGAATCTCATGTTCAACACCCGGACAGGAAAATCCCCGACGCAACGGGAGAATTTCTTTCGTTGAGCGGGGCATGGCAGGACAACCGTTCCGCAGACACCTTGGTGAAGGAAATCCGGCACGAACGAAAAAACAGCCGTCGCTATGGAGGGAAAAATGTCGTTTTTGATTGATACCGACATTATTATCTACAGCCTGAAAAATAATGAAATCGTTAACGATAATTTTGTAAAAAACGCTACTTCACCCAAGGCACTATCGGTTATTACCTATGGCGAGCTCGTATTCGGGGCTCACAGGTCTCAACAGGCAACGCGCAATATGGCGGTAGTACGGAGGGTTGCCGGCTTGTTCCCGATTATAGAGGTAAATACGTCCATTATTGAAACATTTGCGGAAATTAAAGCATCTCTTCTTGAAAAAGGAAAACCGTGTGATGATATGGACCTTATTATAGCCGCAACGGCGCTTGTCAACAATTTCACCCTTGTCACAAATAACGAACGCCACTTTTTGAATATTCCAGGATTAAAATTTGAGAATTGGACTAAAAAATGAACCGTCTTGTTTTTTAACGCAAAACAAACGATCTAGAGGCGATTGGGCTTAGAAGGAAAAAGGGGGAGGCGGCTGACAGAGCAATTCCTTTCTTTGGAAATCGATCGCGTCCGTCAGCCGCCCGGGGGAAAATGAAAGTTTATTAAATCTTTTTTCTGCTCTTATATTTCCTCGTTGATGTTTTTAAATTCACCAAGACTACGATTCGGGTAAATAATTTATTGAAGTAAAGTTTATTTTTTTTATGAATTATTTCTTTTCAATAGTGATGTGACAATCAAAAGAAATTTACTCTTTGAAAAATTAACGGGAGATTGCTTCATCGCAGACTCCTCGCAATGATGTTTTAATTACCAATAAAAATTAAATTGGATTTGCTGAAAATCTTTTTTCCAAACAACAGCCATGCGCGGGTGCGCCTAACGGAAGTATGAATCTGGCAGCAGCAGGTACCCGGCCGCACCCAGGAGAGGAAAGCGCCCGCCCAACAGGAAGGGCGGAAAGCGCTGCAGAGGACTGCGCAGCAGCCCGAGGCCGGGGGAGATACTTCTCCCCCAACAATGAATTATTAATTTATTTTGTCTTAATGAAATATTATGCCGACCTTCATATTCATTCCAAATATTCCCGCGCGACAAGCAGCCGGCTCGATTTCGAGAACCTGTGGCTGTGGGCGCAGATAAAAGGCATCCAGGTGGTCGCCACGGGCGACTGCGTGCATCCGCAGTGGTATGCGGAAATCAAAAAGAAGCTTGCACCCTGCGGCAACGGGTTGTTTACGCTTAAGCCGGAGTTCCGCGCAGCGGCCGCGGCAGACCTGCCGCCGTCGTGCAGGGGTGAAGTGCGTTTCATTCTTTCGACTGAAATATCGAGTATTTACAAGCGCGACGGCAAAGTGCGGAAGGTCCACAATGTCGTTTACGTGCCTGATTTTCAGACGGCTGAAAAACTTGCGGCAAAACTTGAAGGCATCGGCAACATACATTCCGACGGCAGGCCCATTCTCGGACTCGATTCGCGTGATCTGCTTGATATCGTGCTGTCGTGCGACCCCGACTCGTTCCTGGTTCCGGCGCATGTATGGACGCCATGGTTTTCGGTGCTCGGCTCCAAAAGCGGGTTCAACAGCATCGAGGAATGCTTCGGTGATCTGACGAAAAATATTTATGCTCTCGAAACCGGACTTTCGTCAGATCCGCTCATGAACTGGCGATTGTCTTGCCTTGACAAATTTGTTCTGGTTTCGAATTCAGACGCGCATTCGCCGAACAAGCTCGGCCGCGAGGCGAACATTTTCGATACCGACCTTTCGTATGCGGGATTGCTCAACGCGCTCCGCGATCCGGATGACAAAGGGCTTCTCGGCACTGTTGAGTTTTTCCCCGAGGAGGGGAAATATCATTACGACGGCCACCGCAAATGCGAAATGCGCATGCACCCGCGCGATACCATTAAAAATAAAGGCCTGTGTCCGGTATGCGGAAAGCCCGTTACCATCGGCGTGATGGCGCGCGTGGAGGAACTCGCGGACAGGCCCGAAGGAGAAAAAGGAAAGCGGTGGCGTTCGTATAAAAGCATGATTCCCCTTACCGAGATAATCGGCGATTGCCTGGGAGTTGGCCCTGCTTCACAAAAGGTGGATATGGTATACAACTGGCTTGTGCGGAATGTCGGGGGCGAGTTTACGGTCCTGCTCGACGCGCCGCTTGACCGTATAGAAAAAACAGCGGGCGACCTTGTCGCAGAAGGCGTGCGCCGCGTAAGGAGCGGCGAGATTTCGGTGAAACCCGGGTACGACGGTGAATACGGAATAATAACAATATTTTCGGACAAAGAGCGCGGAATGAAAAAGTGGCAGGTAAACCTGTTTGGCGATGATTTGCAGCCCGGAGAGCCTTTAATTGAAGAAAAGAGCGGCGTTAAAAAGGAAACGTACGCTGACGAAGAATACAAGGACGGTAAGAAAAAAGCCGTTTTCGAAAATCAAGCAGTGTATCAGCAGGCCGACATTCTGCAGGAAAAACAAAATCCACAACCCGCCGCCGAACTTAATGAAGCACAAAAAGCCGCGGTAGATCACACCGGTTCGCACCTTCTCATTGTTGCAGGCCCGGGCACGGGAAAGACCCATACCCTTGTCCATCGGATTGCGAAAACTGTACCGCTTCTCAAAAACGGCGAAAAGGTCCTTGCGATTACGTTTACCAACAAGGCCGCCGAGGAAATGCGCGAGCGCATTGAATCCCTTGCGGGGCATGGTGTGGAGAAATCGGTATTTACCGGAACGTTTCACCGCTTCTGTCTCGACCTTCTGCGGGCATATCCTGCGCAGGCGGACATGCCGGAGAAGTTTACCATTGCGACCGACGGGCAGCGTGACGCGGCCGCGCGGAAGGCGTTTCCAGGATGGCCGCCATCGCGCAGAAGAGACTTGCTTGAACAGGTCTCCAGAACCAAGGCCTCGAATTTTCGAGATCCCGCATCTCCTGAAGCCGATCTGTACAACAGCGCATTGCACGAAAGCGGGCTTATTGACTTTGACGACATCCTCTGCGCGGCCGCGGGGCTTCTTGCCAAAAACGAGTCCGTGGCGCAGGAAGTCCGCTCGCGGTACCGGTATATATTTGTCGACGAATACCAGGACATCAATGATGTCCAGCATGAACTGCTGAAGCTGCTGGTGCAAAACGGGGTGAGCATCACCGCGATCGGCGATCCGAACCAGGCCATTTACGGGTTCCGCGGAGCTGATGTAAGATTTTTCAGTATGTTCGAAAAGATATTTCCCGGCGCTGCAACTGTCTTTCTGTCGGAGAACTACCGCTCTGCGGCAAACCTGCTTGCGGCATGCGGTCATGTGATTTCCCCGGAAGGCGGCCGGGACGTGCCATCCCTCTCGGCTGCGCGGTATTTTGAAGGCAGGCTTATCGTCCATGAAGCGGTGACAGACCTTGCCGAAGCTGAATTCATTGTTCACCAGATAGAAAAACTGGTGGGCGGCACGAGCATGTTTTCACACGACAGCGGCCGGGTTGACAGCGGCGACAGCGAAGGAAAAACATTCGGTGATTGCGCAGTGCTGTACCGTACCAATGTTCAAAGCCGGTCAATTATGGAAGCGTTCGAACGCAGCGGTATTCCTTATGAGGTGTCCGGTGAAAAACAGCTTGCCGAATATGATTTTGTCGGAAACGTCATCACCTTTCTTTTGATAGCCTCGGGCAAGCAGGTTGATGCGGACAGCGAAGCTTCATTAAGGAAATCATTGAATATCAAAAAAAAGGACCCTTCCTGGCCGGCGCTTATTGACGAAACGGCAAGGGCATTGCAGAATACCGGCCTAGAATCCGCGCTCATCCTCATTGCGCCATGGCCTGGTTTTCGCGATATGTCAGATACAAAGAAGGAAACCAAGGGACTTTTTGACCGGCTCGTGCGCATTGCCCGGCTTCACGACGACCTTCAGGCATTCACGGATTACATCCAGCTTCAGCAAAGCGATGACTCGCTCGAGCGCCGCGCAGAAAAGGTCTCGCTGCTCACGCTCCACGCGGCAAAAGGGCTTGAATTTCCGGTGGTGTTCATCGCGGGGTGCGAAGACGGGCTTGTGCCGCTTGTGCGCGAAGGAAAAAATTTCAATCCAGCGGAAGAGCGGCGGCTTTTCTATGTGGGAATGACCCGGGCAAAGGCGCGGCTGTATCTTACGGGCGCGCGGCGCCGCACCATGTATGGAAAGACGCACGATGCGCGGCAGTCGCCCTTTCTTTTGGATATAAAGGAAGAATTAAAGACCTGCGAAAAGGCGATGAGGAAAAAAGCGGAAAAGAAAGCCGGGAGCGAGCAGATAAGCATGTTTGATACGTTGCTCCAATGACCATTGTTTTTTTTGGGGTCGTTTCATAAAGCAATTTACATGGACAAATAGTTTGAAAAAGGCTATTTTAATTCCAGCGGCGAACGATACGAAAAACATTGCAAGGGGGATTCTATGGTGAGGATGTTGACGGCGGCGGTACTTGTTGCTTTGGCCCTGATGCAGATATCTTGCCCCGGGAACAATGGCGGGAACCCTGCAGGCTCCGGGACGCCGGGCAAGATCCTGGCGAGCAGTTATTTTTATATAGCGACAGGCAGCACCATTGTCGTCACGGTAAACAAAAACGTATGTAGCGTAGACACGCTCAAACATATAGCGGATATGACCTTGACGTACCAGTTAAGCGGCGACACGCTGTTTTTTACCGGCGGCAACATCCCCGGCGTGGCTGAAAGCGGAAGTTCCGGCAGCAGCATAACCGTGCTTGTGCGGCAGGGCAGCGGCAGCGGGCTCACGGGCAGCTGGCAGTGGATCGGCATAAAAGACAGCGCCGCCGCGCCCGTGGACACGTCGATGTCGTTTCTGATGGATTATATGGTGACGGAGTTCACCGCGACCCAGATGAACACCTATAATCTTAAATCAAATGCGCAAATCATGCACGATACCTATGTAACGACGTTTGCCATGTTACCGGGATATCATATTACCGTTGCAAAACCCACGGATACGACCGTGACGCTCACGGGAGGGATTTCCGGCGAAGTGATGAAAATCACCTGCCCGGCAGACAATCAATCGATGATTTTCTCAAGTTCCAATCCGCTTCATCAGACCTATACCTATTACGCTAACCCGTCCGCGTGCCCGAATCCCGCTTCACCGGATTGGTTCATCGATTTTCTTATGGCAAATTATCAAGCGGCAGCGGCAAAACAGGGCGCAACTGACCATGGAATCAAGCGCCTGATTGACCTACCCGCGAGGTTGATGAGGAATCTTTTCTGATAAACACCGGCGGTTTTTTCAAAAAAAGCCCTCTGCGAAGCAGGGGGCTTTTTATTGCAAGAAAATGAAGTATAGCGAACTCTTCCGACGTTTCCCTTTGACGGAAGAAATAAATGAAAGCTTTTTCATATATCACACCTGCTCTTTGGGTCATGATCACCGCCTCTATTTGCCCTGCCCAGAATGATTACATCAGCCTTAAAAATGGCCAGACCGCAAAAACAACGATAAAGGACACGACAGGTTGCCGCGTTACCATTATAAAGAGCGGCAACGCCGTGCATATCGAAAAAAGCAGAATACGGTATGTCCGGTGGGGACAAGACAGCATTTCTTACGACACGTACGTGTGTCCCGAGGCTCCGAAAAAGGGAGTACGGTTTGAAGACACGCCGGAATATAAGATATATTCATTTCTTGACACATGCCCGGAACTGGAGCAGGTGGTAAAGCCGGGGGAGAAGATCGGATATGTGCCCGGGGCGATTGCGGGGATGCTGGACGGGGAGCAGGATTCTGCGATCCAGAATGCGGTAATTCCTTTGTTGTCAACTAAAAACTCGGTTTTCTTCCTGACCGCCGATTCGCTGGCTGTCTGGATTTGCCGGGCTGTATCCCCTTGGCGGTATGTGTTCGTGACGAAAAAATGCATGCTTGAGCAGAACAATGAACAGGCCGTCGATTACAAAATGCTCAGCACAGTAAAAAAGAAGGAGCTGATTCTGGTTGTTGAATTTGTCATGCTTGATTTAAACAGAAAAGAGATAGTGTTTCATTTCACCACAGCCTCAAAGCGTACGATGTACAATTCCACCGGACCCGCATCCATCGAAACCTACATGCCTGGAGAAGTGAGACAGAAAATGGACGACTACTGGAAAAATAACGCGATGGCGGAAAATATGGATAATGTGATTGAAAAACTCGAAAAAGAACTGAAGCGGAACCTTGATATAAAGGAAAAAGTAGAGTTTTAATAGTCAGGATAACTAACATCGATTACTCATCTCCCCACGATCACTTTTCCGCTCGTTATAATTTTGCCCCGGCTGTTTTCCACGTTGCAGATATAAACGCCGCCACCGATCTTTTTCAATGATATCTGGAACTTTCCGCAGCCGTTGGCCTTGAAAACGGTTTTTCCATTTGCCGAGACAAGCGACACGCTTCCTGCGCCTTGATCGATCCCTGCAATTTCCAGATAGTCTCCGCATACCCGTATTACCACGTTTGATTTTTCATTTTTTATTCCGGCCGAAGCCACAACCGCATTCACCGCCGGCTTGTTCGGTTCCGCTCCCCATATCTGAACGCCATTGTCATAGATCGGCATATTGACGGCCTCCATTGCTCCCTGCGACGACAGGCCCACGGTTTTATACGACCAATCGTTTGATGGGTCCCACGAGGAGGCGGCCGCATTCTGGGGCAGCTCGATGCGGAACTGCGCCTCGCGTTTGTAGGAGTCCTGTGTTCCGGGGAAGAGCGAATCGTCGTCATACGAAATTTCGAGGAAGTAAATGCTGGGTGAGCCGTTGTATGGGGTGAGCGCTGAGATTTTCGCCTTGCCCTGAAGGTAATTAGTCCGCACGGTAATGTCGTTCACGGAAATTCCGGCGCTCATCGCCTCGCTTAAGTCCACGAAATATTTATAGGACAACCTGGTGCACACTCGCGCAGGCGTATTGGTCTCGTTGCATAAAATCGCCTTGATTTCCGTGAATCGGTCGCCTGACGCATTGACATTGGCCAAAATACAGAATTGCTCCGACGGCGTTTCGGGTGGCGGGAACTGGGCGAGCAGCGTACCGCCGTATTCCTTATACATCCGGGCAAGCGCGCTTGTAAATCCGGCGTTATAATCGCAGGCCACTTCGTTCACCGTATAATTGCTCCGCTGGTCCGTGTAATCGTCGTTTGCGCCCGGCCCGCCAACGAGCGCGCCGTAAAAAGTATGTACGCAGGCATTGGTATCGCCCGCCTGCGACGGGTAAATGCCGTCCGCGGTCCGGTGATGTTCGTGCTGGGGCGGGTTGACGCCAAATCCCACGACAAGGGAGCGGTTAAGAGGATTGTTGCCGAGCATGTAGTTGATTTGGCTTACCGCAAAATCATGGTACCTGGATTTTAGTGCCGCGTCGGTTACATAATCGCAGTAGACAAGCGCGCAAAATGCCGTGTTTGCCGCATAACGGTTCGAACCCCATTGGTCAAGCCATGCAAGCCCGCCCGGCGTGTATTTGATTTTCTGGCCGTCTACGCCAATGGTCCAGTAGTCGAGCCAGCGCTGGGCGTCGTCCTTATACTTCTGTTTGCTGGTGAGTTTGGCCAGAAGTACATAACAGCCGTAACTTTTGTCGTCCCAGGCAATAGTCCATTTGAAAGACCGTGTTGTGGATTGCGGTTCCGTGTTCAGGCTGTCGTAATATGTTTCCGCTTTGACAAGATATGCATTGTCGCCGCCTGCCATGTAAAGCCACACCGCGCCCCACACAAGCTCGTCCTTGTACCCGCTCCAGGAATTGTAATAGCCGCCTGCCGCGGTGATGGCCGCGTCGTATTTGCCGCGGTACTGGTCGGCAAAAGCATAAAGCTGCTGCGCATGAGTCAAGCACAGTGCGCTGTAAGCGGGGTCGGCGGTCTTGAAAACCAGCGACGTCGCCGCAAGCGCTGCCGCGGCCTCACCCGCAAGGTCGGATCCCGGATGCGCGGCATCGATCTTCGCGGAAGGACGTCTCATCATTGCCTCGACCGACTCAGCAGGCCCCCAGAACGAGTGGTCGAGCCCACCGTCTCCAACCTGGCCGTAAAACTCGGTCGGCGCGGTATGGCAGCGCATCAGATAGTCTGCCGTGAACCTGATGCTATTGAGGATATAGACAAGCTGACCGCTTTTCTCGTATGCGTCGCGGTTTTCCACGACGCCCCAGCACAGCATGGTAACGGAAAACGCCATGGGGAAATTGAATTTTACATGGTCGCCTGCGTCGTACCAGCCGCCGGTAAGGTCTTTTCCCGCGTCTGAGCCGTCGTGTACGCATGATGGCCCGCGCCATTGCACGCGGTTCCAGGCAGGTAACGGACCGGACTGCTGGCCTTCGTAAAAGTAAATCGCCTTTTGCAGGGCCTCGCCGTAATTGAAGGCGGCGGAGGAGAGGGCGGTCAGGAATATTGTCAGAAATAGAAAAGCATGCGGGATGAGTTTCATGGTTCCTCTTCTGTGATAAAAGTTATTTTGTGAAACACACCATTTGTTTTTGAATGTATTCACCGGCCTTGAAAACAGCCACATACGATCCCGCGGCAGTTGCCATGTGCCTCCGATTTATTGAATAAAAGCCCGCCTCCTGCCGCTGACCGATTATTTCTGATTGCAAACGGCCGTTAAGATCGTAGAGCCTTAGCGAAACAAATGCCGCTGTGGGCAATGAATAGGTAATCAGTCCTGTATTTGAAACGTGAAAGCTGGAAACCCTTCTGATGGTACTATGGTTGGCTATGGTGCCTGTTCCGGTTGCATTCCAGAGTTTTGCCAGCAGGTCAAGCTTCCTGGAGTCGGTGCCCGACCATGTACCCCAGCCGCTCGTATTTGAGACCGGATCGTAGGGAGTGGTGAAAATACCGTAGGTATCGCCGGATTCCGGGTTGATCGACCAGTAGAAGGAATTATAAATGCCTGTCTTGACCAGATAGTTTACAAAGGCGTTCTGCCACTGCCGATCAAGCGTTTTGTCGGTGAGGTAGCTGTAGCGGTTCTGCATGCGGGCCTCGGCCTTGTTGGGCCAATCCATGTTACCGCCGAATTCTCCGATGCAAACGGCATATCCCAGGGCCCTCAGGTACCCAAAGTGCTCCTGCCATCCCACTTCGAGCTTTGCCGGGTCGATCACGATTTGACATTTCGCATCGCCGAAGGCGTCTTCCGAGAGGGTCTTGCACTGCGGCTGGGCATCCCAGTCTGCGAACATCGGCTGCGTGCATACCGACGGGCCATAGCAGTGCGGTGAGAACACGAGCTTGCTCTTTGGCACGGCCGGCGGATTGCCGCCCGCTTCATACAGGTTCTCGCCCCAGTTGGGGTTCGTCGTGGTCTCGTTCCCATGCGGCGTCTTGTTTGTCGTGCCTGGGCTGCCGTCCTGATTGCCGTTCGATCCGCCGATTCCCTCGGCAAAAATCAGAATGTTTGGATTAATGGAGCTTATCGCAGTGTAGGCTTGTTCGATGAGCGATTTCCATTCGCTCCAGCTGTAGTCCCAGGGTTCGTTGAAGATGTCGATGCCCATGATGTTGTCGACGCCGATTGACGACCCCAGACCGGCAAGTGTCTTCAGGTTGGCTGTCCACTTCGATACGTCGTAAGCCTGGATGCGGGTGACGGTGCCCGGGTTCCCGCTCGCCGCGCAGGAGCAATCCTCCCGTTTGAAGTCATAATTGTCCCTGGTAGCGTCTGTCCATGGCGGACGTGCGTCCAAGCGGCCCTTTCTCCAGCCCACGTAGTTGGAGCAGGAGTGGATGTCGAGGAGAACATAGAGGCCGGCGTCGGAACAGGCTTTGATAACCGCCTTGAGTGCTGTAAAAGCGCCTTGAATACGTACAGACTGGGTATTTTTTAAAACCGGGTCTTTGCCTTGTGGATCATTGTCATCGAGGGTCTGGGGGACAAGCGGTAGCCTGATACAGTTAAAGCCCATGTTTTTTATTTCGATTGCATCCTCCGCGATGGTGCGGCTGCTCGGCGCCCAGAACACATTGCCCATATACATCTCCATCGGGGCTCCTCTCGGGTTGGTCGCATCGGTGGAAAGCTCATACCTTCCTTCGAGTCCGAACCAGGATCCACCCTTGATGCGGAAGACTGCGTCATTCAGGGTGATACTGCCGTTAGAATCGACCGCCCACACATTTGCGGCCTGGGCAGCTGTGGGGATAGTGAGTGCCGAAATTACTGCAAATAAAATGGCTTTTATGTTTAGTGACTTAAAGGATAAATGCATGACACAAACCTCCATGGGGTTAGGGGATGTTTCTTATTGAGTAAGAATACTTTCTATGACACTGCCGCTCGGGACTAATTCATCAATGTGTAATTAGTGGTAAACTGGATGAACATGGTTCATAGAGGATGATTTATTGTATTTGCGGCCGAACCAGAGCGGTGCGTGGGAGTCCCGCTCTTGGTGGGAGTCGCCGAAGGCAGGGCGCCCATAACGACTTGATGCGAATTAATGCAATTTTACCGAACCATTTCTGATGCTGTCGCCGCGGGGATTTTTCGCGTTGTCGAGCGTGCGTTGAATGGCGGCGACCTGATCCGCCGGGTAATTTTTAGCGTGATTCAGGGCGCTTGTCAGCAATGCCGTTGCCCGGTCGCGCTTGTTCTGCTGCAGCAGAATAAGGCCGGCTTTGTACTCTGCGGCAACAGTGTTCTGGGTCAGCGGCAATTCCTTCAGATATTTTTCGTACCACACGAGCGCCCTGCCCGGGTCTGTTTTGTACTCGAGGTCGGCGAGCCGCAGGTATGATTCGCCGGTAAAGGTGCCATGGGGAAAATTTTTCAGATACGCGTTGAATGCGAACCTCACCTCGACAGCAGCCGCGTCGTTGTCGCTGAGCAGGCGGCCGATGGAAAACAGCGCGATCTCCCGGCTGTACGCCGAAGTGCCCGGCCGGGCGAGCACGGCCCTGTAGGTTTCCACGGCTTTTTTCCAGTCCGGCGCCTCAAGCCGTACCGCAAGCTCAAGGAGCGAATCGTGCGGTGCTTGGGATCCTTTATTTGCATGACGGAATTGAAACTCCGGTCTCTGCCGGCCTGGTGTCTTCATCTCCGCCGAAGAAGGCCCATGTGCAGTCGCGCTGCCGGTGTCGGAAGCGCCGGTGATGTATGCGCCAGCCGCATCGTTGAAAGTAAAAGTGTTTCCTGCCGAGACAAGGGCGGAGATTCCCGCGCCTTCGATTCGCAAGGCCCCCTCAAGCACTTTGACGGCGGTGCGCCCCTGCGCCTGCGGCGTGAGCCTGAACACGGTGCCCACAACGTGAATGACATACTCTTTGGTGGCCACCGAGAATTCCTGGCCCGCTTTTTTCCTAGTGACAGCAAAAATCACGCGGCCGGATGATGCCGGGGAATATTCCTTAAAATCAATAGCGTAGTCCATGCAATGGCGCCTGGCCTTGAGGATGGTGATCCCGGCGCCGTTCTCCACGATCACCGTGCCGCGTTCATTCGAAAGTACCAGCATCTGGCCAGGGCCGGTTACGACGGTTTCGGATTCGCGGACAAGGCGTTGGCCGGCCTGCAATACGCCATGTTCTGAAAGCACGGCAACGGTTTGCAGTGAAGAATAATGTCCGGCGAAATAGTTCCAACCGGTAAAGGCGGCCGCCGAAACAAGCGCGACCACCACTGCTGCCTGGACGATATGGCTCTTTGCAACAAAAAGGGAGGATGACGAAAACAGCAGCGGAAGAGAAACCACGAACGCTTTTTTTTCTGCCCTGCCCGTTACTGCTTCGGAGGTTATGCTGACTTCGACTTTATCAGCGTCCTTTTTAAGATATAACTCCCAAGGCTCGGCACCGTCTGCCTGCGAAATACGGTCAAACAGCGATGCCTCTGCGCGCTCAAGCAGGCCTGCGGGTGGAAGGACTTCCTGCTTAAGACCGTCAAGTTCGGGTATGTCGTTGTTTTGCATGGGATCCATACCTGTCGTTTCTTTATCAACCGGCACTCTGGATAAACTCTTTCATCTGCTTTCGCGCCGTAAACAGGCGCGATTTGACCGTGCCTTCGGGAATATTGACAACCGCGGCGATTTCCCCTATGTCCAATTCGCTGTAGATATTGAGCACGAGCGGTATCCGGAGCGAATCGTCGAGCCGTGCCAGCCCTTTTTCAACAAGGTTTTTAAGCTCGAACTCCTTTTCATGCGACACTTTCCTGTCCGACACGGTTTCTTGAATGTCCTCGTAATTCATGACTGCGCCGCCAGGTTTGCGCTTGGCGGCAAGTTTGTATCTGAGATTTCCGCTGCACACCTGGACCACCACGCGGTGGAACCATGTGGTGAACGAGGATGCGCCCTCAAACGTCCTGAGCGACAGGTACACCTGGAAAAACACTTCCTGCAGAAGGTCTTCGTGGTCCGAATTCGGCCCTGTAATTTTATAGATAAGATTATATGCATACATTTTATACATGTCAAATACCGTTTTAAACGCGGCCTTGTCACCGGTCCTGCACGCGGCGATAACTTCCCTCGAAGGTTCCACCGTCGTTTTCATCACAGTCCTTCTTCCCGATTGTTTAGTGGGAAAAAACGCCCTTGCGGTTCACCAGAAAAACGTCACCACAAACAGCGCCCCGGCAAGGCCCAGGGAAATCCCCGCGCCATATTCGCAGGTCCGGGCAATGCCGAATGTGGCGCCGAAAGCGTCCGGATTGTTTTTCAAATCGGTTTCGCCAAGCCGCCTGTATTTCTGGTAATAGTAATATTCACCGCCGTACAGCGCGGCAGACACGGCCGCGAAAGCGATTGCCGGGACAAACGCGGCCGAATGATACGGCTTGCGCTTGACAAGGGCTATGGTGGCGGTGTCGGGGTTGCGAGACTCGGAAAGGCGCAACCGCACCGTTTGCGTCAGATAGCCTTTTTTCCGTGCGGTGATGTCTATGATGCCGAAGGCGACGTCCCATTCCGCCGGACAGGCGCCATAAAGACCGGTTGCGCTTTTCACTTCCGCCTGTGGCGGGACGCTGTTCACCACAAGGCGGCAGATAAACCTGCTCCGAAGGTTTTCCGCGATTTTTTTCGCCACAAGAAGCGGGGCCGCGACAGTGTCGGTCTGTGTGTAGGCAAAGGTGAAAAGCGGCTGATACAGGGAGTCAGCCAGAGAAGATTTCCACACGCGCAGCGGCAAAGCTGTTGCGTAAATCGAGGGCGGGGCCGGCGCCGCCGCCCTCGCCTTTATGAGGAGCACCACGGCCGCGGAATCCCCTGAAGACAATTTATCCAAAAAAGTGGTGGAGGGCAGTACGCTCCATTCCGGGCCGGCAAGGTTCTGTGTCAATTGCGAAACAAGCGCTGCTGAAAATCCGGAAAAAATGATGGAATCGAGCGTGGTATCCATGTCCAGGATAATCGTATTTTTCAACCTGGTGTTTGCGTTCGCGGTTGTCTCGCACGAGGCCGAAAAGTATATACAGAGTGACAGCAGCATTGCGGCACTGCAGCGGGGCAACCCGACAGCGCCGTTGCTAAAAAACGCCTTTTTCCAAAAACAGAGTGTCATGAAGCAGCCCCTACAGACAAAATGCTTTACGGTGTGTGTGCTTGTCATGCTTGTTGCGATTTCGTGCATTACGAGGAACAATCCTTTTGACCCCATCAACCAGCCCTCACCGCGAGCGGGCGTAAAAACGATAGTGAACGACAAGGACTCTCTCATAAACAAGGCGTTCGCCGCAAAGCCGGGCGATACCATTGCGCTTTCGGCCGGGGTTTATCCTGTATCACTGCGGTTCAACAACAGCGGGACAATAGAACGGCCCATCGTGATCATGGGTACCGACAGCAGTTCGGTGGTACGGGCGCAACCAGGCCAGGGGATCCTTTACATAAGCGGGCAGCATTCACTGCGGTTGTCCCACATCGTATTCGACTCAAGCTTCGCCTCCGGCGCCAAAATCGAAAATGGGTCCACCGACATCGTTTTTTCGGACTGCGTATTTCTTGATAACATGTTTGACGGATTGGAAATAACGGACAGCGATGTGCGGGCGAAGAACTGCGTGTTTCTGCGGAACAAAAAAGCGGGGATGCGAATCTCGGGCGACGCGACCGCGGCCCATATAGTGACCGTGGACAACGCCCTTTGCGCGCACAACACGCAGGAAGGCGTGGTTATAGTCGCCGCGCCCGCGTCCATAACACGCTCGACAATTTCCGACAACGGCACCAGCGGAATCGCCATCACCTCACCAGCGGGCGCGGTGCGGGTTGCTGCTTCCATTATTTCCTTTAACGCCGGCGCCGGAATTTACGGACAATGGGATTCAACCGCCGCGCAAATCACTCTCGATTCGCTCGACATTTTTTCCAACCAGCAAGCCATTACCCTTGTACCGGTGCTGTCGCCGGTCTATTGGGCTTGGGACCCGATGTTTTCAGACAGGAACACCGATAATTATTCGATTGGCGTGGCAAGCGAGATTTACCGGTTGGAACAGCAGGGGGTCGTGATAGGGTTTAGAAAATAATAAAGCAAAATAAAATATGAAGAAGTATCTCCCTCGCTTCGTCCCGGTTATTCCTTCCCCGGATATCCGACCGTCTGCCCGAACAGCGGCCTCTTGCTTTTCGGAAGATTCAAATTTTTCGCTACCGCTTCCTTGTCGCAATTGTGAAACCACGCTGCCAGGCCGGCGGAGGCCGCGAACAGGTACACGTTTCCCGCAATGAGTCCCGTATCGGCGTAATAATAGGACTTCCGGATTTCCGCGTCGTGCAGGCCCGGTTCCTGAAATCCCGCCTTATCGAATTTGTCAATGTCAACGACATAAATGAGGCGCACCGGCGCATTCGCCCCCCATTTCCCCTGCCCGCGGCCGATTGCCATAGCGCGAAGGTCTCCCGCTATCACCGGGAGCAGGCAATGGGAGGCCGGCTCGTAGAGGTAAGCGCCCTCGGCCGTGGCTGCATACACCTCGATCTCCTGTGAATTGCTGGCCGACGCGGCTGTGCGCCCGGGAATTCCAAACGGGCCCTTTGTCCGGTTAATCCCGCATGCTGCCCACAGGAGATTTGAAAGCACCTGCAGGGGAAGTTTTTTGTTGCTGACCGTTCGAATGGTCTTCCTTGCTTTAAGGGAGGCAAACATGTTTTTACCATGGAAGGCCGTGGGTTTGGGGAGCGCGATAGGGAGGAACTCCCGGACGGTATTGGCGGAAGATTTTTTTGCGGATTGCTTGCGGATCATTTTTTACTCCAATTACTGCGGGGTCATGATCAGTTTCGATGTGTCGACCCCCAGGCCCTTTGCCTGATCGATCAGCCGGGAGACGATTGAAGAATCGAGCGACGGTTTTCTGCAAAGGATCCACATATATGATTTCGAACTGATCACCAGGGCATACTCGTAGTGTTCCTTGTCGAGCGCGACAATGATATAATCGGCGTAGAATATCCAGAAGAACGAAACCTTAAGGTGCCCCCTGGCCGGATCACCGGCGAATTTGGCCTTGCCGAGTGCAACGGATTTCCTGCCGTCCTTTGTGTTTTTGTACCCCTGGTTGAGGACGCTCACCTTGCCGTCGGCGCGCATGCTGTACGTCGCGGTGACACCCACAAGGTCCTTCTCGAACGGCGCGGGCATGCGCGCGATCTCGTACCAGGTGCCGAGATATCGGGAAAGTCCGAAACTGTCAACGGGCGTGAACATAGGGGCTCCTTGTGAAAGGGTGAAGGCGATGAGAAGGAAGGCCGGGGAGAAGGTAAATTGTACGGATTTCATGCGATGGCCTTTGATAAAGTGGATGCAATATAAATGCTCTTTTTAAATCTTCATGACCCGCCGCACGCCCTGAATCACATGGTTGAGGAACCCGCCCTTAAGCGATATGGCCTGGCGCGGGCATTGTTCCGCGCAGCAGTAGCAGCGGATGCAAATTGTATAATCGATGACCGGCGCTCCGTTTTTCCCCAAGGAAATCGCGCCCGGCCCGCACACTGGCACGCAGGCGGAGCAGCCCTTTGGGCAGCGCGATGGGGAGACCACCGGTGTCATGATCACCTGGTGAAACATATAGTCGTCCAGGTGGAACGAGCCGGGTTTGCCGGGCTTGGGATCGGGCAGCTTGACATACGGTATGCTCGGCACGGTCCCGAAAACGGTGATTTTGTTTTCGTCCGCCAGGCCGCGCTCGAGCGCGGCCCGCACCGCGGGCGCCCAGCGCGGATCAAAGCCGACCATGCGGCAGGCGACAACGTCAAGCGCAGGCGCGTTTACCGATGCCAGAATGACCCCCGTATACCGCGGCGTGCCGGTTGCGGCGGGGCCGTCCTTGTCCAGCCCGTATACGGCGTCCATCACCGAAAGATCGGGGCCCGCTGCAAGGAACACGTCCACCAGGGGCCCTCCCCAGAATTCCTTGTAGTCGGGCCTGTTCTGAAACTTTTCGTGATATACCTGTTTGGCGCCGCCCGGGACGCAGCCGTACATGTTTTTAATGGCGCCCGAATAACGGGCCAGCTGGTGCACCTTGAGTTTCGGCACGTCCACAACGACATCGTGGTCGAAAAGGGCCCGGGTGATCCAGAAAGGATTCAATACAGCGCCGGCGGTAATTTTCCGCACGGCCGTCTTTTCAAACGCGAGTACCTGCGCGCCGTATTTTGCGGCCACCGCGGCCATGCCCGTGGTCCGCATTCCCCCGAGCGTTCCGCCTTTCTGGTAAAACGCCGAAGAGTCCCCGATGGTGATGCCGCAACCGGCCCCCGTGAATATCCTGCACAGGGCGTCAACAACGGCCGGATGGGTGGTCGCGTGCTGGGAAGGCGCGTTCTGGGCCATGATGTTCGGCTTGATAAGCACGCGTTTATTGACAGGGACAGAATAGCCGATATCGTCAAGGGCTTTTTTGACAGCCTTGTAAACGGTTTCCAAATCGTAATTCTCGCACGGGGAAACAGAGACCGCGGGAATGCCATTCGGCACGGCGGGCAAACGCAAGGGCGCGGGCGCGGGACCTGTGGAATCCTGCGCCTGCTGGGCATGTGTTTTTATGGTCCTCAAGGGCCATAGCACCACGAAGGCAAAAAAGGAGATTGCTTTTTCGAGAAAACCGCGTCTGGACCTGTGAAAAACGGTCATACCGTTCCGCGCATTTCTTTACTAAGGAAAAACAAGGACGAATTTCCCGGTCCTGTTGACATACCCTTTTCCGGTGTTTTCAACCACCTGTGCAAGGCCGTCCGAAAACGCCGCCGCGTCGTCATACACCGCGGCAATCACCGTTGCGCCGGTTTTGTCAATATATCCCCATTTGCTTCCGGTGCGCACGGCCGCAAGGCCCTCGGTGAACTGGCGTCCCGCATCAAAACGCGGCGTGATGACCACGGCGCCCGCTGTGTCGATATACCCTGTCCTGCCGCCGGCCAGAAAACCGAACTCGTCGGGTGTGCCCCCGGTCACCACGGCCGCAAGCCCCTGCGAAAAACCGTGGGCAATGTCGAACTGCGGGGCAATCACGAAGTCGCCGCTTTTGCCTATGTACCCGCATTTCTGCGCCAGGCGGTCGCCGTACTCGTCGCTTGCGGTATGAATGATGGCCATGGCGCGGCCGTTTGAAAAATCGCCGGCCAGATCGAAGCGCGGGTTGATCACGATGCGGCCCTTTTTGTCGATAAACCCGCGCCGCCCCGAATGCTCGTCGCCGATGCGGACCTTGGCAAGCCCCTCGTGAAACGGGTAGGCGACGTCGAATTGCGGCGTGACGGCAATGCTGCCTGTTTTGTCAATGTATCCCCATTTGCCGCGGACCATGGCGGCGGCGAGCCCCTCGGAAAAATCGCCCGCAAGCTCGAACTGCGGGTTTATGGCGAAGGTGCCCGAGGGGTTGATGTACCCCCGCTTGGCGCTCACATCGTTGCCGATTTTAACCTTGGCGAGCCCTTCATGGAAATCCCATGCACCGTCGAACTGCGGTGTGATGGCGCATTCACCTTTTTTGTTGATATATCCCCAGAGCCCCTTGCTCTGCACCGCGGCAAGCCCCTCCGAAAAATCGCGCGCCGACGTACAGGTGATTTTTATGATGAGCGCGTCTGCCGCAATGGCGCTGCTTTTTTTGTCCGGCACCGGCCTGGGGTCGGCGGCGGCAAAGGAAAACACCAATATTGCGGCAAGGATTACATATACAGAATATTTCATTTGGCTGTCTCCAATCGTTGGAATAACGGTACCCATAAAATAATTACAATACCGGCCCTTGTAACAGTGGGGCTTTCCCTATTTGATATTCCGGCATACATCTCTTATATTATTAAAGCAGGCGAAAGACCCTTAATGTCCTGAACTTTACATTCATCCCTTAGTAAACACGCAACAAACCTTCACCTCAATAAGGAGTTGTTTTTATGAGACGCTTAATGTCCGCTATTGTCATTGCCGGTTTTTCCCTGATGTTAATCGGCTGCGCAAAGGAGCCGGTCAAGGAAATCGGCGCAGCCAAGGCCGCCGTTGATGCCGCAAAGGCGGCACAGGCCGACAAATACCTTGCCAGCGATTACGCCTCTGTTGAGGAATCCCTCAACGGCGCGCTTGCCGAGGTCCAGAAGCAGAAGACAGTAAGCCCGATGAGCAGGAACTATGATAAGGTAAAAGCAAGCCTTGTCTCCATCGCGGCAAATGCCACAGCCCTCAAAGCAAAGGCCGCTGAGGAAATGGGAAAAGTGCAGGGCGAAGTGGAAACCGCGCTTTCGAAACTGAACGGGGAGATCGCCAAGGCGAAAGAAATGACAAAAAAAGCGCCAAAAGCAAAAAAGGCGAAGGCCCAGTTTGAAGCAAAGGTCAAGGTTATCGCGGCAGCGCAAGCAAAGGCGGAAAGCGCCCAGACCCTCAAGGCGAGCGGTGATTTTGCAGGTGCACTTGAGGCGGCGAACGCGGGTATCGCAACGCTTGAATCAGCAAAGGCCGAAGTGACTGCCAAGGCGCAAACGACCACAAAGGTCGCAAAACAAGCCAAGCACAAATCGAAGAAGAGAAGGTAAAAACCTCGCATTGAATGTCGGTAATGGCCTTTCCATGCGGAAAGGCCATTTTTTTTCATGCCATATACTGTTCCGGCGGTTCCTTCTGGGCGGCCTCCAAAATTTTCTGCGCAACAAATTCAGGGGTGTCAATAACTGGCGCGTGGCCGCGCTGCTGCATGCGCAAGTGCTGGTCTCCCAGCGCGTTTTTCCCGAAATCCGTGGCCGTCATCCGGGGGTACACGCTTATCACGCGGATGTTGTCCGGCGCGAGTTCGTCGCGCGCGGTGTCCGACAGCATGGCGAGCGCGCACTTTGTCGCGGCATACGCCGCCAGTCCCGGGATGTGCATTTTTGTCACCATGGAATTGATGTTGATGATAAGGCCGCCGCCCTTGCTCCGCATTTTGTGGACCACCGCCTGCATCGCCCACAGCGGGCCCATCACATTCAGCACGAAAATGGCCTTGAAGTGGTCGGGGTTTACTTCCGCAACGGTCCCGGCCGCGGACTGGCCCGCGTTGTTGATAAGGATATCGATGCGGCCGAAGTGCGCGTTCGCACGTTCGATGAGGGCGGAAACCGCCGTCTTGTCGCGGACGTCGGTGGGGATCACAAACGTTTCGCACCCTTTTGCGTGCAGACCGGACGCCAGTACGGTGAGTTTGTCGACTGACCGGGCCGCAAGAACGAGTTTCGCGCCTTCCTGGGCAAATCGCAGGGCTGTTGCGCGGCCTATGCCCGCAGACGCGCCCGTTATGACCGTGACTTTTCCTGCAACATCCATGAAGAAGACCCTCCTTTTAGAATCAGACGTTCAGAGGCCTTTTTAAAATAGTATTCCCACGCATTTTAGTGGTATTGAAGTTATTCCTGAAAGGTTTAAAAAATGAGGCGCTTAATAGATGAAGGGAACCAGTTTCTTCACCCGCTTCCGGTATTCCGGATAACCTTGAAATCTGTCAAGAAGCCATTGTTCCTCCCGGCGAGACTTGATATCGAGCAGGACAAAAAGAAGGACGGCAATGCCCAGGGTGAGCCATCCGTGGACAAGCATTCCCCAGCCGAATGACGCTGCGATGAGGCCGCTGTATATAGGATGACGAACAATCCTATAAGGCCCGGATTCCACAAGAACACCCGTATCTTTAGGATATGGCAGTGGTGTGAGGCTGTTACCCAGTGCCCTCATTCCCCATATGACAAGTATCGTTCCGGCGGGGATAAAAATAAATCCGATGATAAGGGCCGCTTTTGCAATGAGGCCGGACCACAACGGCAGTCCTGCAATGGTCCGGGGACCCACCGCCACCAGCAGGAGAAGCATGCCCTGTGCCGCAACATACCATTCGCCGCGGCTTCCCTTCCACCAGCGATTTTGAGAAGGCGAAGTCTGCATCACTCGGGCCTTGCAATCAGTCCGCTTGTGGTGACCATTATCTTGACAACCTTGACATTACGCACAGGAACGAATGCCGCCGAGCCGTAATAGGCGTCGATGATGGGTGCGAGAAAGGAGTAACGGGTCCTGAGGAAAAACAGGTCCCAGGGCTTCATCGCGCCTCCCAGGGAATAGAGGGTGCGCACCCTGGTGCGCTCGTCATGTATATCGGTATACCGGCCCGCTACCCTGTCCAGACAATAGGCAGTGTGCTGGCCGAGGACATTGACAAACGGTTTCCATTTGAGGACGCGCGCATCAAGGTACAGCTCGTCGCCCGCGATCGCGAACATGGTGTCACGGGCGCCCGGGCAAACGATTTTTGCCCGGAACTGCTGGGCGCCCAGCGGCGTTAAGTATACGGTGGCGGCGAGGTCCTCGCGCACGAGGGCCCTGTAGCCTTTTAATCCGGAAGCAACGAGAAAGACCACAAGCGCCGACAGGACCATCACGAGCGAAAAAAGAAGCAGAATAACCCCGCTCATGATGCGGCGTTTGTAAAATGCCTGAGGGGCAAGAAAGAGGAAAGCGAGGCCGAAAAGGGCCGGTACGACAATCGCGGTCAGGGTAACAATGCTCATAAATTCCCGGTCCTCACGGGGTGACAATAGAAATAACTCTTACTCCTGTCAATAGTCAAAGATAAAAAAGGGGCAATCTCTAAAACGTGTCTTTATGATTTCGAGCAACTATTTTATCTTTAGATTCCGTAGTAAAACGTAACCAAGAAAAAAAGGATTGATTGAAAGACCTCGCAGCAATAGCTGCGGGGAATCTTTCCATCCCTATGGAAAAATAAACATATTTAAAGTCGCTCGCTAACCCCGGAGCAAGCTCCGAGGAATGCGCTCGCTGTGGGATTCAAAATGGCCGCCGAATTGCAAAAGAGAACGACCGCTATAACGCCCGACGCAAAGGACGTGCAGGCAAAGACAGGCGAAAGTTTGACGGTCATTATCAAGTCCCCCAAGTGTATCATCGACTGCCACGCGCATATTGAAAACGGGGCGTGCGCGCCATTGCCGCTGTTATGGGACAAATTACCCCTTCCAATGCACCTCGAACGAAAAACGGTCAATGTTCTCGCAAAAATTGTGAAAAATGCTGCAGGCCATCTACAAATAAAGTCTACAGCGGAAATCGGAAATTGCGCGGTTAATGAGATTGGTTCTGCGTTCGGGCCGAAAAGCGCCATCGGCCAATCGGAATTTTATCAAAATGCTGACCTTTTTACCTGTCTGGTGCTTCAAATGATGGACATGGAATATGCCTGTCTGGAGGGATTCAAGGGCCAGACGATTTACCATGAGGACAAAACACCCTGGTATTATTATGAACACCAGAGCGGCAAGGACCTGGAGAAAAACCGCAAGGAAATTAAATTGCCTGGTGAAAATCAGAAGACGTTTTCAAAGTGGAAAGACCAATATTTGCAGACAATAGAGGCCTTAAAATTAAATCCTCTGCGTCTTAATGCAATGTATCATTATGATCCGCGCCGATGGAACTATCCGAAAACCGAAACGATAGAGGGTAATCTACAAAAAGGTCCTTGGAACCATCCTTTTTCCGAAATCGCGACAAAGACAAACGCCGGCCTTTTTATCGGTTTTAAGGTATATCCGCCTCTTGGATATAAGCCCCTTGATGAAAGGCTCCCTTATGTCCATGAAAGGCTGAAAGACGGCGATTGCTTTTATGCCCGCTGTGAACGTGAAGGTATTCCTATTCTTTCGCATTGCTCGCCAGGCGGCATGTCTACCCATGAGATGAAATTGTATGCAGAATTCGACGGTATAGAATTAAAGTCGTCCGTTGACGAAACGATGCCAGCCGAGACCTTAAAACGTCTTTTTACACCCGAAGGATACTTCTGGACAAATTACGTCCATCCGCGCGCCTGGCGTGAAGTGCTCGTAAGATACCCAAACCTGAAATTGTGCCTGGCCCACTTCGGCGGTAATGAATGGGAAAGAGAGCAAGGCAGCGATTGGATCACTGAAATCATTGCTTTAACAAAAGAATATAAGAATGTCTATACGGACTTTTCGTGTTGGGACCTTGAAAAAAGCAAGGAAGCATTCGCGAATATATTAACCAACAAGCAACACGCTCATTTGAGGGACAAGATTCTGTTTGGGACGGACTGGTACATGACCCTTCTTGGGGAAAAGGTTATTACTTACAAGAAGTTTTGCGAAGGTTTCTGGAATTTTTTTCAGGACATTCCTGAGGGAATGGATCTTTGGCAACGGTTCTCGTTTACAAATCCTTTTGCCTTTTACGGTTTTTTTGATAAGAATGATGGCGCGCAGAATGACAAGCTGGAAAATCTTGTTTCTGCTTTAAAAGCGAGTAAATGCGATAAAGAAAAACTTAAGGAAAAATTTGCGAGCTTAAGGCGTATACAGAAGGTTATAGAGAACCGGAATAAACCGGAAGAGAAATAATAATGAGATGTTTCCTTATCGTAATTATCCTTATAGGCCTGTTAAACAATTGCAGTTGGAATACTTTGCGGAAAAAGGAGATTGAAACTATGAAAGCCGTGTATGCACTCCAATACGGAAAACAGCCGGATTTGTGGCCGGTTATGGTGGGGATGAAAAATCCCGACACTGATATTTTTTCTGTTCCCGTAGATAATGCGGTAGGAACGAATTGCCTGAACAATGCCATTACGTTGTTGAGGTTTAATAAGGACCAAATTGAGTATGATGAGGTCAAAAGGGATTTTATTAATGGAGTTGGAGAAGGGAATAAGTATTATCCCGGGATCTTTTCGGAGCAATGGATAGGATATACACAAACAAGAGGCTTTTTACTGTTTAATTTAAAGGATAAAACATTTGCGGACCATATTCCACTTCAGTCAGGAGACGAATACTTTACAGGCGTGTCGGCTTTCGATGGTTCTAAAAATCAATTTATATTTCAGGTTCGTGACGACAGGTTTCTTGAAAGTAAACGTTTTTTAAGAATGCTGGAATTTGATGGCAAAGGTGGCTTCAAACAAATCTCCGACTTCCAAGCCGGTCTCCACAAAGTCGGTTACCTTGAGCCCTGGGCAATCCAGAAAAAAGTAATCTTCGTCTACAACATCGATAGTACAAAAATTACCGCCTATGACGTAAATTTCAAGCCGGTTAATCATCCTTTTTGTGAATTATTCAACAATAAAATAAAAATAAAATGTCTCTTTCAGTTGGCGTTTCATCCAAGTTATCCAATGGCTGTATTAGTTGAAAAAATCGAACATGAATGGAGCGATGAATATAAAGTGTGGCTTGCATGCTGGGAATACAAGGACCCCGAAAAACAATGCGTTGAGCTTCTAAAGCAAGAGATCACCATGTTTTCGGAATGGAGTCAAATAAAAGTATTGAAATGCTCTGATTTTCAGTTTTCTCCTGATGGCAGGTGGCTGGTATTTCGTGATGATTCTGAAATGGTACTGCAAAGTGTGCCTAATCCAACCTTTATCGCAATGCCTATTGATGGCGACAGGCAAATGCCACTCGGAAAACCAAAAGTGCTTGGAAAAGTAATGCGGGAGAATTCGCGGCCTACCTCTACGGCATGGATAACGAAACCGTTAAGTTTTGTCGTGAGCGATGGTACGGTTTTATATAAATGGGAGCTCGATGGTTTAAAGAGGGAATTTAAGGATTAAAATTCAGCAGAATTGATGAAAAAATAGAAATGCTTCGTACACTTCTTTATCTCCTGTTAATAGTCATTTCCGGCTGTTCTTGGAATACCCTTCGAAAACAGGAGATCAAAAATATGAAAGCAGAATTTGTCCTTCGTTACGGCAAGCAGCCTGACCTATGGCCGATCATGGTCGGTTTGATGACGGATAATACGGACATTTTTTCCGTTCCCGTGGAAAACGCGGTTGGAACAAATTGCCTGAACAATGCCATAACGTTGCTAAGATTCAACAAGGACCAGATTGAGTATGATGAGGTAAGCAGGGATTTTATTAACGGCGTCGGAATAGGTGATAAAAAATATCCCGGTATTTTTTCGGATTCCTGGGTAGGGTACACCCAAACGAGAGGTTTTTTATTGTTTAATTTGAGAGACAAATCATTCGCTCGCTCTGTTCCAATTCAATCTGGAAATGAATATTTCACTGATGTTGCTGCATTCGATGGAAATAAAATGACTTTTTTATTTCAAGTATGCCGGGAATATTTCGAAGATGGAAAACGGTTTCTAAAAATCCTTGAATTTGATGGCAAAGGTGGTTTCAAACAAATCTCCGAACTACAAGCCGGTCCTCACAAGATTGGATACCTTGAGCCCTGGGCAATCCAGAACAAGACCATTTTCGTCTACAACAACGACAGCGTAAAAATCACCGCTTACGACATCAATTTCAAACAGGTTCGCCATCCCTTTTGTGATGTTTTCAACAGTATAAAAAATTTCAGGTGCCTTGATCAGATGGTAATTCATCCAACTTTACCAGTAGCGATACTGGTTGAAATGGACAGGGACGCACGGGACCATTACCGGGTCTGGTTAGTTTGCTGGAATAATCCTGATCCCGAAAAGCGCGTTGTTGAATTGCTCTCCCAGGAAATTTCCCCGTTTTCCGATTTCGCAAATATTAAGAGTCTCACTTGTTCGAATTTCCAGTTCTCCCCGGACGGCAGGTGGCTTGTTTTCCGGGACGAATCGGAAGACGTCCTTCAAAGCGTTCCCAATCCCACTTTTGTCGCCATGCCTGTTGACGGCGGCCGGGAAATGCCGCTCGGCAGGCCGAAGGTGCTTGGAAAGGTCATGAGGGACAATGCGCAGCTGACCTCGACCGCCTGGATAAAGAAGCCGTTGAGTTTCGTGGTCAGCGACGGGTCGGTTTTGTATAAATGGGAGCTTGATGGTTTAAAGAGGGAATTTAAGGATTAATTACGGCCAAATAGACTAGAAAAAAAAGGGGCCCGCGTCTGCGGGCCCCTTACTATTATCAGGCAATCCACTTTATTTCCGACAAACCGCTACTTTGCAAAAAGGAAAATCTTGCCCTGTGCCGTCTTGTTCCCCTGGGTCACGCGGACAAAAACCATGCCCGAAACCGAAACCCTGTTTTTCAGCTGAAGGTGATTGTATCCGATGACGACATTGCTTAATGTTTCCGTAAAGAGCAATGCGCCGCGCGAGTCAAAGCACTGAACTGTTGCAGGAGAGGCTTCGGCAGCGGTGAAGTTAAGCTGCAAGGTCTTTGTCGCCTGCAGAGTGATGCTGCGAAGAGAGAGGCCGCCGTTGATGGAGGAGAAGTAACTCTGCTGGGCCACGCCGACCGGGCCGACATAGTTGAAGTCGACGAAGTCGACATTCATGGGGCCGTTTCCCGGAGGATTTGTGCAGACCTGATATCTCAGGACCTGCATTCCGGAATCGAGCGCCAGGCGGCGTAAATCTTTCATATACCACCAGGAATGAAAATCGTAGGCACAGCCATGGGTAAGATGCAGGGTGTCTGTTCCGGTACTTATGGAATCGGTACCGTTCAACAGGGAGACCTCAATGTATGGGCCCCATTGGGCTTCAATGCCAGCTGCCGTCTGAAAAATGCTGAAACTGTAAATGCCGGGTTGCTTGACATAAACAGTATATTTTGTCCAGTCACCCATATTGGCGTCCGCCAGGTAGCAATCGGTGCTGGCGGAATCGTGAACATAGTCCGGACCAACCCAGTCACTGCTCATGCAATCGCCACCGGCACCCATCACTTGTATGCTGGGTCCGGTAATCGCGCGTAAGTTATGGCAAGCCCATTGACCAACGGCCATAAAATCGTGCCAGGTAACTTCCTTGGCTCCTGCGTCCAGCGTGGCTTCGGAACCGGTTTTTCCCTTCACTCCCTGGTCGAAGCGGAAAAACCTGATTCTTCCCGGAATCTGTTGAACGGAGTCCAGGTAGGGAAAACCTTTGTACCCGGCCGGGATTGCGGAATCCACGGGAAAACTGATGGACAGGACGGCAAGGAACGATCCGGCAACAGCAAAACGCTGCGCCGCTGAAAAGAATTTCATATAACCCCCTCGAATGTATGTGGTCTCTTCCCGGAGTGTAATATAAACAAAATTCGTCGAAATATCAACGCATGAGTGCGGAAAAAGAAATGACAGGGAATGCAGTTACACACCCTGTCATCGGTTACCCACAGAAAGATAATTGCTACCTGCCGCCAACCACCATCTTGCTCACCGTGCTGTAATTGCCCTGCGAAAGCCGGACAACCTGCATCCCCGGCATGACGTTCCCCGAAATCAAGCACCGGTTGAGGCCCGCGGCAACGTTCGAAACTCGCTGCGAAACCAGCAGCCTGCCCTGCGAGTCGAAACAGTCTATGCGCACCGGGGCGGTCGCGGCTGTCCGGAAGCTCACCGCGACAGTTCCCGACCCCAGGCGTTCGATGCGTTCTGTTCTTATTTCGTCAATCGAGCCGAAATGCCGCTGCCGCTCCATGGCGGGAGTGGAAATCAGGGTGTACTTGAAATACCATAGATTAAATGGCGGATAGCCGACTATGTACGTCTTATGGAGCTGCACTCCCTGCTTTAAGGTTACTCTTCCCAGATTTGCTTCATACATGTAATGATGATAGTAGCCTGTTTTTGTAAAGGTAACAATACCTGTAGATACCGAATCAGAGCCATTGAGGAAATCGATCCGAATCCTTGGATCGCATGGGATAATACACTCGGTGGTCGAGGCGGGATCGCAACAGGCGGTCACCATTGCATCAAATTGGTACGTGCCGGCCTGTTTTACGTTAACGGTCATTTTCTGCCATTCGTTTGTTACAACCCACCCAATGTAAATATTATTGGCGGTATCTGTGTAATGAATCATGCTGTCGTTTCCGGCACCGGGAGCCATATGGTCCCATCCGGTGTTCAGGTATTTTAAGCTTATCAGATCCTCTACAGTTCCGGTATGCCTTACATGGCAATCACCCTGGTTATGATCGGAAGTATGCCATGTTATTTCAGCACCGCCCGAATCGTAGCGCCAGGTATAGATGACCCCGGGAATAGACTGGACCATATTGCGGAATGGAAGGCCGGTGTAACCGGCAGGCAGATCGGCGAACGCGGCAAAGGCAAATAAGACAATGAGAAATGAAACAGGAACCGCATAATATGGCGTTTTAATCCGAGAAAACATCATTCCCCCCTTTTGATTTTCCCGAGGCAAATCCCCTGGTAGCTCATAATATACCCAAAAAAACCTGAAAATATGCAATTATTCCCCGCAAGGCGGTTTCTGCATTGCACAGGAAAGATTCCAGATCAGCCGACAACATCCTCGCAGGGATTTTCTTATATTATGGAGTAAGGGTAATCTCAAACATAACGGTTAGGGGGAGAATCATGAAAAAATCAAAGCAACCCATTGTCTTGGGAATAGGCCTCTTGTTGTTGGTGATCGGCGTTACTCAATCCTCCGCCGATGAATTCTCGCCCGACTCCATCACAAAAATCATGCGCAGGGTCGCCAGTTACCGGTTGTCGCATGGAGTCAAGAACGTCGGCGACTGGTTCGGCGGCGGCACCAGTTGGGACGCGGGCGCGTATATGACCGGCATCTGCGCCCTGTACCGCCATACAAAAGACAAACAATACCTCGACAGCATTGTCAAGTTCGGGCAGGGCGCCAATTGGACGCCGGCTGGCGGCGGGGACCAGGCGTGTTGCGCGCAGACATTTTGTGAATCGTATATGTTTGCCGCCGATACGGCGAAAAAGTCCATGTATCAACCATGGCTCAATCAAGTTACGGCAGATTATATAAATAAGGCGCCTTCCGGAAGGTCCTATTGGTGGTGGTGCGATTTACTGTATATGGTCCCTCCCGGAATCGCCATGCTGCAGGACATCACCGGCCAAACGCGCTTCCTTGACACATTGTACAAATGCTGGTGGGACGACGCGCAGGTGATTTACAGCGACACGTTCCACCTGTACTGGCGCGACCCCGGCTACAAGCCGCCGAAGCTCGCGGCAAACGGGAAGCCCATTTTCTGGGCGCCGGGCGAGGCCTGGGTGCTGGGCGGACAGGCGCGTGTCCTTAAATACACTCCTGTCAATTACCACGGACGGGACTCGATGATAACCCAATTCCGCGACCAGCTGGCGGCGGTCGTGGCGGTGCAGCAGGGCGACGGGCTGTGGACCACGAGCCTCCTCGATTCGGTGCAGTGGCCCATACACGAAACAAGCTCCACCGCGTTTTTCTGCTTTGCCATGGCGTGGGGCATCAACAACCGCGTACTGGATTCGGCAACGTTCACGCCCCCCATGCGCAAAGCATGGTCGGGCCTGGTCAAAAACATCGGCGCGAACGGCATGCTGATGTACTGCCAGACCGTTGCTCAGGAGCCGGGCACCGGCATGTCCGCCGGTTATTCGAGTTCCGAGGGCGAGGGCGCGCTGCTGCTTGCGGGAGAGGAACTGTATAAGCGGGTGACCGGGACGGTGCCGGTCATCTGTCAACCTGCCCCATCGCTTAAAAACGCAATGCAACCGGAATGCGCCGTTCTTGCAAATGTGAATGGCCGCATAGTCACGCCAAAGGGCTTCAGTAAATTTGAGGTTTATTCGATATCAGGAAGAAAAGTCTGGTCCGGGGAAATGGTGCCTTCTAAAAATGAAAAATCATTTGAGGTGCCGAAGTCAATTCTTGGCAAAGGCGTTTACTTGATAAAACATATAAGGTAAAATCCACACCTTTCGAGAGGAATATTTCCTACCGGGCCATAAGGCCCCTGATTTTTTTGACAATGTCTGCGGCAACAGGCCCGGGGTCGGATTTTTTTGACGCGCCGGCGATCGCATCCACAGGAGCGGGATTTTTTTTCGGCAGCCATTTCCCGCTGCCCGACGTCGTGAGAACAATGACGTTCGCCGCGTCTGTTTTCCCTTTTAAAAACGCGTGGATGTTTTTGTCCCAGTCCCATGCCATGCATGTGTTGATCAGCACGATCGCCCGGTAGGACGACGCAGCTTCGTTTTTCAGTTTGGTGAGCCCGACGCATTTTACATAAACGGAATCCCCTTTAAACGCCTCTTTGATTTTTTCCACAAGCGCGCGCTTGTAGTCGCTGTCGCGTGACGCGATGAGGATTTTTTTTGCCAGGGCCGGCTGGTTGACGGAGGATGAGTCAATGTCCTTTTGCGGCCAGAAAAGCTGGGGGATGGAAAAGGAATAGGCGGGCACGGTGAGCATGGAAATGATTGATGTCGCAAAAAAAGCCGAGCGCAGGGTCATGACGGTCTCCTTTTTTATTTCACATCTGAAGTAGGTAAAATAATATTTGACTGAAAATTGAAAATTACTTTCCGCAATAGTATATTACGTACCAAGAAAAAAAACAGGAAAAGCTCATGACACGCCATTCACCGCATACCTTTATTCGTTGGCAGACCTTGCTGACGCTTCTTGCCGTAAAGGCAAAGGCGAATAATGCCGCTATGCGTTTTTGGCAGTGGACAATGACATGAGATAAGTAAATATTACCTACGAAATCAAGTCAACGCCCGCTGCCGGAACCAAACCGGCAGCGGGCTTTTTTTTGCGTTTCTCTTGGAGTTTTCTCTGTGTCTCCGTGGTGAATCCCATAGCGAGCACATTCCCCGAAGCTTGCTTCGGGGTAAGCGAGCGACTACAAGTATGTTTTCTTTCCATAGGGATGGAAGAATCCTCGCAGCTTGATGCGGGGTTCTTCAATTCTTGTCTTAAGGAAGAGTTTATGAGTAACAGCAATGCTTTAAAAGGCGCCATGATGATGACCGCGTCCAATGTCGCGTTCTGCGGCATGATATGGCTCATCAGGTATGCGAGCTATCTCAACATACAGACAACGACGCTGTTCCGCTTTATTGTCGGCATGGGTGTGATAGGCGTTCTCGCCATGACCGGCAGGATAAAGCTTGCGTTTGTGGACAAGCCCGGCCTGTTCGTGCGCGGCCTGTGCGGCGGCATTGCCGTCTGGATGTGCTTTGTGTCCATTGCGAAGCTCGGGCTCATCAAATCGTCCTTGATCGGCTACACCTATCCGGTGTTCGCCACGATTTTCGGTGTGTTCATGCTTAAGGAGAAACTCGGCATGGCAAAAATCTGCGCGCTCACCGGCGCGTGCGCAGGCATGGCCGTTATCGTGCTTTCCACCGGCAAAGGCCACGCGTCAATGGGCTTCGGGTTCTGGGAGGCGTTTGCCCTTTGCGGCGCCATGCTGGGCGGCCTTACCGTGGTGCTCATTAAAAAACTGCAGGACACCGACACCACCGAATCGATATTCTTTTCGCAATGCCTGGTGGGGTTCTGGCTCATGGTGGTTCCCGCGACCGCGGCGCCGTTTACCTGCGGGTACGCGGGCTGCGGCATATTGCTCGCCATAGGAGTGCTTGCGGCCATAGGCCAGCTCGTGATGACCGAAGGGTACCGCCACGTGTCGGTGGCGTCGGGCTCGGTGATAACCCTTCTGGCGCCGGTGCTCAACGTGGCCGTGGGATCACTGTTGTTTCGCGAGCCGTTCCCGCCGCAGGCAATGGCCGGGGCGGCGGTGTTGCTTGTGTCAAGCGTGATATCGGTTATTGGTGATGCAGGAAAGGGAGTGAATTAAAACACCGACGCCAATGGCGCTAAACCCCACATTGCCGAACACATCGGCATACAAATGCAGGCTCTGTGCGGGAGACAGCGTCTCGGCAGGCTAGCTAATCCGAACAACGACAGCAATATAAATAGTAATATATTATGAATAATGCTTGAAATATAGCTTAAATAATAATATATTAATACTATGATAGCGCCCGAAAAAGAATATCTCGAACGTATCCGCATGGTCATGAAGCGCCGGAGGGTCGGGATTTCGCTAAAACAAAGCGATGCCGCGAAGCGTTCGGGTGTTAATATAAACACGCTGCGGTATTTTGAGCAGAAGGGGGAAATAAGCCTGGAAAACCTTTTGCGGCTGATGAACGTCTACAAGATGGATATTCGAATGGTGCGGTGCCTTGAGGACATGAGCTGGTGGTCTGTTGATGAGCTTGAAAACGCCGAGAATAAGAAGAAGGTACGATGAAATCCCTGCGGGTAATCCTTCATTTTAACGATGAGAATTCCCACGTTGTCGGCAAATTGTTTTTGTCCGAGCTTACGGGTAAATATCATTTCGAATATGATACATCGTTTGTCGGCACCGGGCTTGAAATATCCCCGGTCAATCTCGCGCTGAGCGGCAAATCATACGAGGCCCAGCGGAACGCGGATTTTTATGATCTTCATGGCGTTTTTGCCGACAGTCTGCCTGACGATTGGGGAAGAAAAGTCCAGGACCTTGAATTTTATAAAATAGGAATAAACGATCCTGCGGCAATAGACCGGCTGGCCTTTGTCGGCCGGTATGGAATCGGGGCGTTGCGTTATGAACCCGCACAGGAATTTGAGGAAGGAAAAAAAATCATTTCCCTCGCCGACTTGAGAAAAGCCACGCAGAAGATCCTGGCGGGCAGTTTCGAAAACGTAACGGATGAACTTTTACGCAGCGGAGGTTCGGCCGGGGGCATGAGGCCGAAATTTCTTGTTGATCTCGATGTGAAAAATCTGGGCACAATCAGATATACAAGGGGTCTGCCTGAGAAACATTTTTATCCGGTAGTAATCAAGACCCCTTCCAAAGACGGTGACCATTATCAGAGGACAGAATATGTCTATTCTGCAATGGCCAAAAAATGCGGTATTGCTTTACCCGATACGTACTTGTTGATCGGGGACAAATCAAAGCGGGCGTTTTTTGTGATCAAACGGTTTGATGTCCTGGAAAACGGGGATAGGCTGCATGTTCACACGTATGCCGGACTTCAGGGTCTTAATTTCAGGGAAGGGTCACCAGATTACAGCGAATTATTCAGGAGCGTTCAGGAATTGACAAGGGATCACAGCCAGGTCGTTGAGGCATACAGGAGAATGGTTTTCAATTATCTGGGGTACAACAACGACGACCATGCAAAAAACTTTTCGTTTACAATGGATAAAGCATGCCGGTGGAAATTATCTCCTGCCTATGACATGGGCTATTCGCCTGGAAGGCAGGGATTTCATACCATGTCAATCAACGGTATACGGAAAAATGCCACGGTCAGGGATTTCGAGAAAATGGCTGAAAATTTCAATGTAATAGAGTGGAAGGATATTGTAAAAAAAACATGCTCTTGCCTTATGGAATGGGATGCGATAGCAGGCAAGTCAGGCGTGTCGGTCAAACACAAAAACATTGTGAGTCAGAGAATTCAGGAAAACGTGAAACGGATTAAAAAGGGTTTTCCGTAAACCAAAAGGTCTGTCTTCCCCGGCATAAGAATAACGTTGCGTGCATTTTTCAAGGGCAATTGAAAAGTGCCCCTCACCTCACCCCGTGCATCCATCCCCTCATCACCGGCACCAGCAAAAACAAAACAACCCCGGCCCCGATGGCGATAAATCCCACGTTACTGAACACCCCGGCATATAAATGCAGGCTCTGCGCAGGGGAAAGCGCCGCCGCCGCTGTCTCTGCGGGCTGCGACGTGAGCTTTGAAATTTCCGCGCCAATGGTGTGCGCGAACGACGACGAGAGGAACCAGATCCCCATCACGAACGCGGTAATTGATTTAGGGGAAAGCTTGGTGACGAGCGAAAGCCCTATGGGCGACAGGCACAGTTCGCCCGTGGTGTGAAACAGGTAGGCCACAACTATCGACCACAGGGGCGCAAGGCCCGAAGGGCCCGCAATGCGCGCGCCGGCAACGAGCACGAAAAACCCCGCGCCCAGCTGCACAAGACCGAAACCGAACTGCGCCGGCGCGGACAGGGGCCGGGCAATGTCGGCGAGCTTTTTCCAGATCGCCGCAAAAAGCGGCGCGAGCAGGATTATGAAGAGCGGGTTGACGCCCTGGAACATGCTGGTGGGGAGGGTGAATCCCGCGAATGTCCTGTTCACGTTCCGGTCGGTAAAGAGATTGATGGAGCTGCCCGCCAGTTCGAAAAATGTCCAGAACAGAACGGTGAAGACGAAGAGCACGAGGATGACGAACAGCCGTTCGCGCCGCTGCTTTTCTTGCCTGAGCGCAAAGCCGAGCAGGTACAGCAGCATGCCGATGCCGAGGGCCGCAAGGAGCCATTTCGCGATGCCGTTGTGCTTGACAAGGTAGGCCATGACGGGCACGCAGAGAAAAACCGCGGCATAAAAGAAATAATCAAATCTGAGGAACGGGGCTATCTTTTTTGTCAATTTTGCGGGATTTGGCGCCAGGCCTTTGTCTTCGTAGGCCCTGGCGCGGCCTCCGGCCAGGAAAATAATGAGCCCGGTCACCATGCCGACGCCGGCAAGGGAAAAACCCCAGTGCCAGCCGTACAGTTCGCCGATGGCGCCGCAGGTGAGCGGCGTGAGGAACGCGCCGGTGTTGACGCCCATGTAAAACAAGGTGAACGCGCTGTCCCGGCGTGGGTCGCCGTCGGGGTATAATTTTCCCACCAGGCTCGAAATATTGGGTTTGAAAAAACCGTTCCCGACAATGAGGAACCCGAGGGCCATGTATAAAACGGGCTGCTGCGGAAAAGCCATGGCAAAATGGCCCATTGCCATGAGCACCGCCCCCAGCATGATGGATTTGCGAAGGCCCAGAAATCTGTCGGCAATCAGGCCGCCGAGCACGGGTGTTGCGTATACGAGCGCGCCGTACGCGCCGTAAATGCCGTAGGCCTTGTCATCCGGGAACCCGAACGCCTTGGTGAGGTAGAGGATGAGCAGGGCGCGCATGCCGTAGTAGCTGAAGCGTTCCCACAATTCAACAAAAAAAAGATAAAAGAGCGCCTTTGGATGGGTGCGTCGCTGGGTTAAAATAACGCCGCCTGTCCACACAGCGACAAACGCCCAGGCGGAAAGCATGATGATAATGGAGGGATTCATTTGTTACATTGAAAATAGTATAACGTGCGATAAATAAAAATTCCGGCGGGATTGACAGAAGAATAATTGCCGTGGCTGTTACACGCCCTTGGGTGGCCTGCGCCTGGCGATGGTCTTTGTTTCCTGCGGCGGCGCAAGGCCCTCTTTTCTGGCCGTCTCGATGGCCTGTGGAATCGGCACCCATCGGCCGTTGCAGAGGACTTTTCCCGCAATGAGGCGGCCGAGGATCTTTTTCTCCATAGCGGCGCGCTGGCCGATGGGGACCCACGCGCCCTCATCGTCGAGCACATGCCCGGCCAGCACCAGTTTTTTTATTTTTTCAGCAGTATCCATAGCGGTCGCTTTCGCTGCCCTGGTTAAAAGAACGAGACGCTGTCCTGGTGCGAGGAAGACGGTGATTTACGTTGTTTTTGCGACCGGGGTGCGGACGCGCCTTCTTTTTTCGACTTTGACTTTATCTCCCTTGCCGGGGGCTCGGGCTTTTCCTTTGCCGGCTCCGGTTCCGTTTTCAACAGCTCTGTTTCGGCCGGCGGTTTTTCCGCCACAGCGGGCTTCTTCGAATTCTCCTCCTCGGCCTTGGCCCGCGCCATTTCCTGCGCGGCAAGGGCCTCGGCGCCCGACAGCTTTTTAAGCGTGTCGAATTCCGACATCGCCTTGGAATACTGTTGCCGCATGAGAAAGATGTCCGCCGAAAGCAGGTAGGGGGTCATGTCCTTGTTTTTGGCAATGGATTTTGCGTTATCAAGTATTTCCAGGGCCTCCTTGTCTTTTCCGACCTGTAGTTTGGCAAGCGCCTGCGACACGAGCGAGAGGCTGGAAATACGCGCGTTGGCGGCCTTTGTAAAGAAACTTCCAGCAAGAACAACACCCGCGAGGGTAACGACGCTCACCACGATTGCCACGGCGGCAAGGACGGTGTTCCACCGGGAGGAAACGTTGATCCGGTCCGACATGGTGCCGGCAAGGATTTTTTCAAGTTGAATGACGGCGTAGCCGCATTCGTTCGAGTCCGGGAATTCGTCGATGATCAGTTTGTAAAGACGGCACGCCTCCGGTATCTTGTTCTCGTCGTACTGCAGCCGGTATGCCTTTTCGTACAGCTCGAGCGGTGAGTTTGCCTGCTCTTTCATTGCAAACCTCTCTTTGCGATTTTTAAAAGGGATTTTACCTGTTTGTCGGACATTGCCTGGGTCGGGGAAGGATTGGGCATATAGCGGTCGCAGATGAATTTCTGGTCGCCGCCGAAGGACACGACGCCCGAGGTGCCGCCGGTCCGTTTTGCCCTGAACTGGGGGCATTTCTGCTTCATTTTGCAGTTGAAGCAGGAGGCTTCCTGCTGGCGCTGCTGATAATGATATCCCTTGCCTTCAAGGGCCTTGTCGCGGGCGTCGGTCTCGTACGAGTGCGCGATCGCCCTGTTTTTTTCAACAATCTGGTCATGGTCCACATATCGTTTCATGGATGTTCTCCTCGTTACAGGAACCTGTGATTAAAATAATCTTTTACCCGGGGTTCTACAAGCGGGGAGAAAAAGCACGCCTGCTCAACCCGGCGCAACAATCCCGGCAACGGCCGTAATGGGGGATACATAGGCGATGCCCATTCCCGGTACGTCAAGCTTCGCGGCCTTCACGACCGCGGCAAATATCTCCGGCGTGTTTGTTTTGCCGCACAGTATCATGATCACCTCTTTTTCCGGAACAATGGCAAGCCCGAGAAGCCCGAGTTTTTCACGGAGCCCCATGCCGCGGGCAAAAAATATCGTGGCGCCGCCTGCGCCCGCGTCAAGCGCGGCCTTCGCGACCTTGTCGGCTTTTCCCCTTTGTACGACACAGGTGATCACTTCAACACCCTCTTTGAAAAAACCGGCCGTGGTTTCAGGATTGTTTGCGGTCATCAGTTTGTCGCCTCCGTCGTTTGAAGTGGTTTTAATGCCAGTCTGGATTCACACCGCTTTACATACAGGCCGAGCAGCAGGATGTTCAGCACCGGATATGCCGATGCCAGGGCCAGAATGCCGAAACCCTCGGCAAAACCCGTGGCATGCGACAGCGCAATGCCAATCGCGATTTTAAGCGGGACCGTGACCGGGCCGGTGGTGACAGCGCCCCCGTCCCAGGCGATGGTGACATATTTTTCGGTGTTGAACAGCGTAAGAACAAAAAGAAGCGTGTAGGGCGGGATGAGCATGTACAGCAGATTGACCTCGTAGACAATTGAAACAATGCCGAGACCCGCGCCGACGCCCACGCCGATCGCGACGGCCTGGCTGAAAAGCCATTTCTTGAACGCCCCCTGAGTGACGTCTTCAACCTGCTGCCCCAGAATCTTGAATGCCGGTTCAGCCAGTGTCGCGCCGTACCCCAATACCGCCCCGAACGCCACCACGATTATCTTTCCGGCGGCGCCGGGATAAAGCGCTGCCGCGGCAGGGTGAAAGGAAAGCGGCAGCCGGTTTCCCACCTGGTTGCCGAGTTCCGAAAGCCCGACGGCAAGGCCGAAATTGAAAAGGAACAGGCCGGTGATCGCGAAAACCACGCCGACGATCATCTGCGGCACTGGTATTCCTTCCTCTTTCAGCTTAAAACGCAGAAACAAATATAAAAACAGGAATATCGGCGCGACGGCCCTCACGGCAAGAACGAGGGAGTCGAATACCGTTTTGTAAAGGCCGGCGCCGGCCCGGGTGTGGTTGACAGGTGCTATGTCGACATGGTTGATGCCGAAAACAAGCAGCAGCAGGTACGTGAGAAGGATAACGGCGACGATCGGGACCACCGAAATCAGGCCGACCATGCCGAACCCTGCCATGCCCGTGTCGCTTTTTCCGGTTGCGCGGCAGACGCCGAACCCCAACGCCAGGACAAGCGGGCAGAGCACGGGGCCGACGATGACGGCCCCCGTGTCCCATGCAAGGCCTGCCGCGCTTGCAAGCACATGGTTGCGCGAAGCGAGAAGGGTAAGGGCGATCGCAATGCCGACAAGCGGTAAAATAAGGGGCTTGAGACTCCATCCATAGATAAAACGCAATGTGCCGAGCACCACGGCAATGCCGCTTCCCAGGGAAACCGTCAGATTTAACAGGAGAGGGTTCTTGACAAGCAAATAGTAGAGAATCGGCGCCCGGGCCGGATCGACCCCCGACCCGGCAATTTGCAGGCTGCCGAGGACCGGCTCGCCGAATGCCGCGAGATTGCCGAGGATGAACGCAAAGACAAGCACTACGGTCATGCTGCTTTTGTTCGGGAGCGTGTCGCCGACGGCCTCGCCGATGGGAACAAGGCCGATGCGCACTCCTTCAAGGAAAAACACCAGGCCGAAAATCACCATGATGACGCCGGCGGTTATCCACCCGGCCTGTGTCAGTCCATACCGTAAAAACAGAATTTGAAAAAAAACGAGGTAACAGCAGACCGGTGCGACGGTAATAAGCTGTTCCCTGATCTGGTGCCAGGAGTAGGGGAGCAGGATCCGCATTGCCTGGGAAAAGGAGACATGGATTTTTTGGGGAATAGCGGGACGCTCGTCACCTTCAATGGTTGTATTGCCCATCTTTCACACGGTGCAGGTTAATTGCTTTTGCAGCAGCGCAGCCCGATGGTGGGTTTTGCCCCGCCCCCGGCGCCGGGGGAAATGGTCTGGCATTTTGATATGGGGCCGCCCATGGCAGCGGCGGCGCCTTCCTTGCCCTTTACCCATTCGAACACGTTTCCCGTCATGTCAATTGCGCCGAATTTACTGATGCATTTGTTCCTGCTGCCCGACGGCTCGATCACCTTGCTGCCTTCAATGTTGCAGTTTTCTTTTTCCATATTGATGCCATAGGGGTAGGTGTACCCTTCCATGCCGCTGCAAGCCCATTGCCACTCCTGAGAGGTGCACAGCCGTTTTCCCGCTGTTTCGCAGAATTTCTGCGCGTCGTCGAACGAAACATTGACCTGCGGCACGGTCCCCAGCTTGTTGGGGTATTCGTATTTATCAATACATACCTTAAAAAAGGGCCTGTTGGCCTTTCCCGGCGGGAGGTCCACGAGCACCATGTCGGGCGGGCAGAACAGCGGTTTAGCGTACCGTTTTATCTGGTCTTCCTCGGGGTTTTCGGCGGTGTGCCTGAATATCCTTATGATCTGGTCAAAGGTGTACGTCGCCTGCTGGTTGTCGGTCCGCGTTATGGTGAGGCGTAAGTTGTCTTCCTTCACGATCTTTCCGACAACCGTAAGGTTTTCCTTTGACTTGCCGTAGTCGTCCGATTCCGGGTTTTTTACGATGAGTGTGTCGTATACCTGCGGCGGGGCGGCAGGGGTGGCCGCGGGCTGTTTGTCGAGGGCTTTGGGCGAGGCAACGACAAAAATCTGCTCGATCACCTGCTGCCCGATCGGAATCACCGAGCCCTCGACATTGAGCCTCAGGTTGTCGTTGTCCGCCGCAACGAGCGTGCCGGTAAATACCGCGCCGCTTTTTATTTTAACCTGGAGGTTTGCGCCGGGTTGTTTCTGTTTCGCCTGCTCGTAGGTGATGGCCACCGGTTCTGCGGCCCCGGACTGGAGCGCGGTTTTTGCCGCGGGCGGGGCAAGCAGCTGCGACTCTGCGATGAGCGTTGCCGTAAAGGTATAGGCGCTTCCTTTGCAGTCGAGAATGAGCGACGTGTCGGTTTTGGAATCCACCACGCCTTCAAGCACGTCGCCGGTGGTGAGCGTCATGCGGTAGGTCGCGCCCACCGCGATGTCGTCAAGCGAAACGCCGGCAAATGCCGGCACAACAAAAGAAAGGATCACAAAAAGGATCATTCCCTCTTTTTTCCAGTCCATGACAATCCCCTTGAAAAAACTGACGGTTGGAAACTATGTAATCATGCGATTATTGGAACCATGAAAATATGTAAAAGGAGATGGGGAATGTAAAGAAAAATGGGATTTGGGAGGTTAAAATCCGGACAGGATATCCCTTATCGTGTCAAGGCACTCCGTTTTCCACGGATCGGTCTCGTTCAAAAGCTGGTGCCGGGCGGCCTTGATCATGCGGACATCGCATTCCGGGATTTTTTTCTTTAAAAACGGGATGTTATAGCGCCAGTCAACGACGTCGTCGTCCGTCCCCTGGATAATGTAAACGGGAAACCTTTTCGGCGCGACAGCATCGATGGCCGCTTCCCACCGGTACAACGCGGTTGCCCACTTGACGGGGAAAATTTTGACCTGTAAAGGATCGCGGCTGAACCATTCGAGAAACGCGCCGTCGTGCGACGCATTGCGCATCCAGCGGGGCGTGGTTGAGACAAACGGTGCAAGCGTGTGGCCCGCCTTCGACAAGGCCCAGTATTCCGAGTGCACCAGCGGGGCAAGCAGGATACAGTGCGAAAAAGGACGGCCCGCGCCGTAAAAAAGGTACGATATGATGACGGCGCAACCGGTGCTGTGGCCGATTGCCGCATACGGCCCGGGCACGTGCGGCGCGCATAATGAGAGGAAATCTTCCAAGGCGCACTTATATTCGCCAAACGAGTCGATTGCCGCGGGTTCTCCGCTGGAAAGCCCGTGGCCCGGAAGGTCAAAAGCCGCAACGCAGTATTTTTCCCTGATGCACAGGGTGATAAGGTTTTTAAGAATGCCGGTGTGATCGAAGAAGCCGTGAACGAGAAAAACGGTCCCGCGGCTGCTGTCCGGCTTGTAAACATGGCCCGCGAGCGTATACGGCCCTGAACGGAAGGTGCCGAAATAGTGGGGGACAGAGGGTTGATCAAGGCCGTAATACCGGAAGTAGTCCATGACCGGCTGCGGGTATTGTTTTTGAGAAAAAGAGAGAGGAGCAAGGGATTGCTTTAGCAAAGCGACATCAAGAGTGTCTCCTGATGCGTGGGTGACAAGAAAAAAAATGGCAGATACTATAATAAATACGGGTTTGTGCATTGGAGGATAAGCTAAATGGATTCCAGGATTTTTTCTTTTGATACGCCTTTATGATTTGCCACAGCGCGTAAAATTGAGTTGAGAGTTCCAATTCGAAGAAAACTATGGTTTGGGACCACCATTCGCTGATGAGAAGGTTCATCAGTTTCCAATATGATATGGCTTCCGACCTGGTGAACTTGTTTGTATCCCCATGTCTTGCAGAGGACTTTTACAAGGGAGGCGCCGCTGAGATCACGGGGAATTTTCATGCAGCAGAAAGAGTTTCGTCACGAACAAGATGTAACCGGACCGTTGATGGCATTTGACGGTCGAAATAGAAAGCACAAACGGCTTCCCTGACATTCTTGCGAAGGTCTTCCCAGGTATCGGCCTGCGTAAAAATGTTTTCACTCAGGCATTCGGTCGTATACCCGCCATCGCTTTCCTGCGTTACTTCAAATACCAATTCGTTTGTGTCCATAGTACAAAGATACAATGGAAGATAGTGGCTTGACAAGTATTTGCCGGCCGGAAGTGGTATGCGCACACAAACACTGGCTTCCGCTGCGTCCTCCGTATTCCTTAACCAAAAATTGACCTCTCCCCGCCATTTCCACTGGCGACCCTCCCCGACGCAGGGCGGGTGAAGAATGATTCTCCTTTGTTTTTAATTATCCCTCTCTGTGTCGGAGAGGGGTGGCCCTTTGCGTTGCAAAGGGCCGGGGAGAGGTTATAGCGGTAAAAATCATGTTCACTTCATGATCGGGGTAACGCCTTGTTTGGCATCTCAGTCCGGCCGCATCCACTCTGCGGTCGTGATTATTTTTTTTGGGTTTTTCTGGTACCAACCATTCATTGACATCTACCCACCCCGTCACTTAATTTTCTCATTGCTTTTCCGACCAGGATTCTCCTGATAAAAACACAGGATTGCCCTGATTTAACTTGGGAAAACAAACCTTTTTCATCAAAAAAATGCCAGCGTAACTCAGTCGGTTAGAGCAGTGGAATCATAATCCACGTGTCCGGAGTTCGAATCTCTGCGCTGGCACCATTTTTTTCCTCCATGCCCCTTCCCGTAATCTGCACCGTATGCGGCACCAAAATCTTTTTGAATCCCATAGCGAGCGCATTCCCCGAAGCTTGCTTCGGGGTAAGCGAGCGACTACAAGTATGTTTTCTTTCCATAGGGATGGAAGATTCCTCGCATCTTGCTGTGGGGTTCTTCAATCGGTTGAGGAATTCTGGCGCATGTATTGTACGGCGCGAAGCAGCGTCTGCGTCGCGGTGAGCGGCGGCAGCGATTCCGTGGCCCTGTTTCATGTCCTGCATGCCCTGCGGCAGCGGCTCGGCATTGCGCGGCTCGGCATTGCGCATGTCAACCACCGGCTCCGCGGCAGGGACGCGGAGCGCGACGCGGTATTTGTGCGGCGCATCGCGGCCGGCGCCGGCGTTGCCTTTCACCTCAAAGAGATTGACAGAAAAGATGTCCCCGCAAGCGGGGTGGAAGCGTGGGCGCGCAATGAGCGGTACGCGTTTTTCGGCCAGGTGATGAAAGCGGGGCCGTACCGGTACATTGCAACCGCCCATACCGCAAACGACCAGGCCGAAACGGTGGCCTTGCGGCTTATGCGCGGCACCGGAATCGGCGGGCTTTGCGGGATTCTTCCGATCCGGGATTCGTGTATCATCAGGCCCTTGCTTCAGGTCTCCAAGGCCGACCTGAGAAAATGGCTCCTTGAAAAAAAACTTGCCTACCGGGAGGATGCGAGCAATGCCGACACTTCGTTTACGCGGAACTGGGTGAGGCATGCGTTCATTCCGCTGCTTGAAAAAAAAGAGCCCTTGGCTGTGCGGCATCTGGCCGCTGTCGCCGATAATGCCCGCGCTATCACCGAACTTGTGCGTCCAATAATTAATAAATGGATCCATAAGCACGTAGTGTTTACAGATGAAACGCGGTTTATTGTTAAAAAATCGGGTTTTTCAGGGAGAAATGCAGCGGCGGAGGCGCTTGTCTCGGTTTTTAAGGATAGAAGCATCGGATTTGATTCGGGGCATGTAAATGCCCTTTTTAAAAACCAGGCGAGAACACGCGGGACTTTTCTTCTTCCCGGCGGGTGGCGTTACACATGCGGAAAAGACGCGGTGGAATTTTACAACAAAGAAAACACCGGAAAAAGCAGTGATTTTTACCATGAACTTACATCAAACGGCGCCCTGAAATGCCCGGAGAGGAACTGCAAAATAATCATCAGAAGATACAAGGGAAGGCCTGTACGGATACTGTCATTTTCCGATCCCACGACAGCCTGGCTCGATTCCGGCGCTGTTTCAGGACAGCTTGTTTTCCGCTCCTGGAAGAAGGGAGAAAGGTTCTGGCCATTTGGGGGCAGGGGATATCTGGATTTAAATACGTTTCTTAAAAAGCAGGGAATGCGTCGGGAGGAAAGGCTTGCTGCCGGGGTTGTAGCTGAAAAAAATGGTGAAATTGTGTGGATTCCAGGGCAGCGCATATGCCACCGGGCGAGAGTAACCGCTGCAACAGGCGGTGTAATAAAGATTTCCTGCAAGCCGCTTAGCTGAAGGATGTATTTTTATTTTCCTTTGCAGGTAATAAAATGGTACCATATAAGAATGCATCAGGAGGGCATCGTTGCTGAAAACGGATAAAAAAAAGTCTAACGGGGCCTCGAAAAAGGCCTTGAAAAAGCGCACCGCCGAAGTCGACGCCAAAGGTAATAAAAAGCCCAATTTAAGGGAGCCTTCAAGGACCATTGCAATGTGGCTCCTTCTGGCCCTTGCCGTGGTTTTCGGATTACGGTTTCTGCAGGGTTTTGATGAGACCCGTGAGCAGACCCTTACCTACACCCAGTTTCAGGCCCTGATCGCCTCCCCCGACGCCAAAATCGTTAAAATGGAAATTTTTCTTAAAGGGACCAACCGCGCAGTGCTGCGCGGTGAGGTCGCGGATCCCGGCGCGCTTGCAAAGGTAGTGCCCCAGAAACAAATCGCGGGCGTTAAACTGTTCACCGTGATCCTGCCATTTCTCGAATCTTCCATGCTCAAGGAATGGGACAGCCGTGCGCTCCAGTATTCGTTTGTACCCGAAAAGATGAACTGGGGTGACCTGGCGCTCAGCAGCCTTCCGTGGATCATCATGATTCTGTTCTGGCTGTTCATGCTGCGCCAGATGCAGTCGGGCCAGAAAGGAATTTTCTCCTTTGGCAAAAGCAGGGCGAAACTGCAGCCCATGGACAGGCCGCAGAACACCTTTGCCGACGCGGCGGGCCTCGACGAGGCAAAGGCCGAACTCGAGGAAATCATCGAGTTCCTTAAAAACCCGCACAAGTTCAAGCGGCTGGGCGGGAAGATTCCCAAGGGCGTGCTGCTCCTGGGCCCTCCCGGAACGGGCAAAACGCTGCTCGCCCGGTGCGTTGCGGGGGAGGCGGGAGTGCCGTTCCTTTCCATGAGCGGTTCCGATTTCGTCGAGATGTTCGTGGGTGTGGGCGCATCGCGCGTCCGCGACCTGTTCGATACGGCAAAGAAGAATTCTCCCTGCATTATCTTCATTGACGAAATAGACGCGGTGGGGAGGCAGCGCGGCGCCGGCCTGGGGGGCGGGCACGACGAGCGCGAACAGACGCTCAACCAGATCCTTGTTGAAATGGACGGGTTCGAGGTGAACTCCGGCGTGATTCTCATGGCGGCAACCAACCGCCCCGATGTGCTCGACCCGGCGCTATTGCGCCCCGGCAGGTTCGACAGGCATATCGTGGTGGACGTGCCCGACATAAAGGGCCGCGAGGGGATCCTCAAGGTGCACGTGCGGAACATCCCTCTTGCCCCGGACGTCGACCTGCTCACCATCGCGCGCGGGACGCCGGGGTTCGTGGGCGCCGACCTGGCAAACCTGGTGAACGAGGCCGCGCTCATGGCCGCGCGGTTCGGCCAGGAAAAGGTCACCATGCTTGATTTTGAGGAAGCCAAGGACAAGGTGCTCATGGGCGTGGAACGCAAGAGCATGGTGCTGTCCGACGATGAAAAGCGGAAGACGGCCTACCACGAGGCGGGCCACGCGATCTGCAATCTTTATTGTAAAGAAGCAGACCCGCTGCACAAGGTGACCATCATCCCGCGCGGCAGGGCGCTGGGCGTCACGTATTCGCTCCCGGGCGAAGACAGGCACAGCTACACCAAGGGTTTCCTCATAGACCGGATCTGCATCATGATGGGCGGCAGGGTGGCGGAGGAGATCGTGTTTGCGACCATGACCACCGGCGCGGCCAACGACATCAAGCAGGCCACCGACATCGTGCGCAAGCTCATCTGCGATTACGGCATGACAAGCGAGCTCGGCCCGCTTTCGTACGGCGAGAAGGAGGAGCAGATATTCCTGGGCAGGGACATCAACCACCGGCGCGACTATTCCGAGCGCACCGCGGAGGTCATCGACGGGCTCATGCGGAACATCGTTGAGGAGCAGTATACGCGCGCAAAAGACATCCTCACCGGGCACCGCGGGGAGCTCGATTTGCTCGCCAATGCGCTGCTCGAATACGAACTTCTTGACAGGGAAGAAATCATGAAGATCATCAAGGGGCTGCCCTTTGAATCGCCGAAGAAGACGAGATCTCTTGTCAAGAAACCGGGCAGCGGCGCGGAAAGGGCGCAGGATGGGGCCGCGGCGAAGGTCGCCGCCGAAAACACCGGGAGCCCGAACGCTGCGCCCGGAGAAAGCGGCACGAACGCCGCGCCGGCCCCGTAAGCGACGGGCGGCGCCGTTGTTAGGGGGGGGGGGGGGGGGCACCCAGGAGGCCCTCTTTTTTTTTTGGGACCCCCCCAAAAAAGGGAAGATTGCGTGGTTTGTCCCCGGGGC